>JACCDN010424223.1_pt1 | contig 22816 bp, 27 predicted proteins | sample 7441691 | NCBI WGS metagenome assembly JACCDN01 (sample SAMN15323439, study PRJNA562643) | freshwater metagenome | isolation source: river surface water | place: USA:Blue River Watershed | collected 2017-08-16 | reverse complement strand
GTTCTCAAAGCGGGCTGCCACTAAAAGTAACCCAGACACAAACTGACTCGAAGATGTCTTTGGAACCACGCTGTCTTTTGTAGACAAGGAATTCCATGGAATCATGCTTTTTGCAAGATTATCAATTATGCAAACCAACGTTAAATCTAATTGGAAAAACTGTGGTTTAAGTCTTAAACATTAAAGAAAGCGGTATCTTCGGATACCGCTTTTTTAATTCCTATTTCTTAATGCATTTTTTATAGTTTCTGAATCAGAATACTCAAGCTCTGTGCCTGTCGAGAGTCCACGGCCGAGTGTTGAAAGTTTGAAATTATATTTATCTTTTAGTGGATTTATTAATTCACGCAAATACATGTCGGTATGCTCACCTTGAGGGTTAATTGAAAGTGCAAGTATTACTTCTTTCAAAACGCCATCCTGTGCACGTTTTTCAATAGTATTAATAAGCTCTTTTGTGCGGACAAAATTGGGTGTATCTTTGGTAACAATTGGTACCAATCCACCAAGGATAAAATACATTCCTTTATAAGTCCGACTCCTTTTGATACTTTCGAAATCGGCATCCTTTTCTACAATTAATAATGTGGATTTATCTGTTTCAATATTTTTACAAGTAGGGCAGAGGGTGTCGTTACTAGATTGGAAAAATAAATAACATGAAGAGCATTGTTTGATTTGATTTTTAATCGAGAGGATTGCGTCTCCGAGCATTTTTACATATTGAGGATTTTTGTGTAGTAGGAAATAGACAAAACGCTTGGCTTGGCGCTCGCCAATACCAGGGAATTCTTTGAACTTTTCAGATAATAAATTTATTGGGTCCATCCCGTTAGAGATAGGAAGTCGATGACTTCCGTGTCTTTTTAATTAATACAAATAATAGAGCTATTATACTATAAATATACTTATTGTTAAAAATATAACAAATAAATCTCTAACGGGATCCATATTTAAAATGCATCTATACCAGAATCGGCTTGCGTAGAAGCAAAGCTGTCTAGGCTACTTTTCTCTATATTTAGGAAGCTTGTAGTCTTTTCATCGAAGTATAAGTCCACCTTACCCACAGGACCGTTACGGTGCTTCTCGATCAAAATTTCGGCAATATTTGTACGTTCACTCTCATCTTTACCTTTGTCTTCGCGGTGGATAAACATTACAACGTCGGCGTCCTGCTCGATGGATCCAGAGTCACGCAAGTCTGATAGGCGAGGGCGCCCACCACGGGATTCCACAGCACGAGAAAGCTGTGAAAGGGCGATAACAGGTACATCGAATTCTTTTGCAAGAGCTTTTAATGAACGGGAAATTTCGGTAACTTGGTTGACCATACTATCGAAATTTTTTGATGTAGACATAAGTTGCAAATAGTCGACGATGATTAAGCCAATTCCATTTGTAGATTTTACACGTCGGCAAACCGAGCGCATACGAGCAATAGAATTACCTGCTTGGTCATCGATAAAAATTGGGGCTTTTGCAAGACGATCCAATGAGTCACGAATTTTTGTAAATTCTTTTTCAGCAGAAAGATTTCCAGTACGAAGATTCCATGCATTGACCCGTGATTCTGCAGAGAGCAATCTATCCACAAGTTGTTGGGAACTCATTTCGAGTGAAAATATAACTGTCGATACATTGTTGCGGGTCGCTGCTTGGCGGGCAATATCGAGTGCTAGAGTTGTCTTACCCATACTAGGGCGCGCTGCCAGAATAATCAAATCGGATTTTTGAAGCCCAGAAAGATATTGATCCAAATCTTTGAATCCAGTTGGTACTCCACGTAGTTCGCCTTTTGTTTCGTGCAATTTTTCTAGACGATCCCAAGCCTCAGGCAAGGTGTCTTTAAGTGCATAATATTCATGACCTTTCAATGGATCACGAATTTCCATCATTCTTTTTTCTGCGCTGTTTAATAATTCATAAATATCCTCAACATCTTCTTTGAATCCAAGCTCGGATACATCATTACCGGCATCAATAATATTTCGTAGGATATGCTTCTTGTCTACAATATCTGCATAGTGCTTTACATTTGTCGAAGCGGGGACAGAATTAACTAAATCTGTTAAATAACTTGTACCACCCACAGAATCAATAATTCCTTTATCGGACAATTTTTGAGATACAGAGATAAGGTCGATAGGCTCGCCTTTGTTGGATAGCTCCATCATAACTTTATAAATTTTTGCATGCTTATCTGCGTAAAATGAGCGGTCGGAAATGACATCGCTGATTTCATGCAATGCTCCAGGGCGAAGCATAATAGAGCCGAGAATAGCTTTCTCGGAATCGAGGTGTTGTGGTGGAACCCGTAAACTTGTTTTTTTATCTGCCATTTGTCCATTCTAGCACATATATAAATTTGCCAAATAAGCATTTTCGAATAACTCTGTGGGTAAAATGTGCATAAAATTTAGCCACGATCATCACTATTGACAAATAGGGTATAATTGTGATATAATCTTATAAAATTTTCCACTTAATTATAGAACAATGAAAAAATTATTTTATTGCAGTATTTTATTCTTTTGTGCTAGCACTACAGCCAATGCACAAACTACTTACCAAAACCTAATTCAAAAAATTAACTCTGCTCCACCGAATGAATTTAATGTTAAAAGAATTGATTACGGAGATTGGAAAAGCAATGCTGACACCCAAAAAATTTGGGCAATCTATGATCCAGACCTGAAACTCTATGTGTTATGTGTCCTTGTCACAGGGCAAACAACATTCAAGGAACTTGTCAATTTCAATGGAAAAGACGATGATCCAAAAAAAGAATTAGTTGAGAAAATCATTTCGACTTTAGACCCAAAACAATGGAGAGAAAGAAACTGGTAAGAAACATCATTAAATTTAAGAGCGTCTGGAAACAGGCGTTCTTTCATTTTTTAGTGCATAAAAAATGAGGATTTGGTAGAATGTAGTTATGGAAAAATTTCCAAACAGTAGTATAAATACCCAAATACATAAGCCTGAAAAGCAAAATGATCTAATATTTGAGCGTGTAACAAACCATTCTTCAAAGTTTGACAAAGATGCAGAAGAAAACCGTGTTTACACGAAAAATGAAATAAGGGATCACTGGCAAACTAAGGAATGGAAAATTGGAGAAACAACAATACAAGCGCTTGGTGTACATCATACCCCAGAGACTTTCTTAGAGTATCGTTCTCGAATTGAAAAAGCTATATCTGAAAGTGATATCGTTGTAAATGAATTTTCGCCAGAAATCCTTGGTTTCTATAATAAAGATCTTCCTAGTAATTTTAAAAACAAGAAATCAAAATTTAACCCCGAGTATAGCTTAGAAGATTTGAGACAGTTTTATATCAAAAATAGTCGTTCTTGGGAATTGGGAGAATTCCATCACGAGATCGAGTTGTTGTCTGCTAAATATAATAAAGATATAGCACTTATGGATTTATCATGGTCAAAGGAATTTGAAAATTTATTGGAGGATGACTATTTCTTCACATACGAACTAGAAAAAGCAAAAGAAAAGCAAGCAAAAAACACACGAGATAGTTTATATTCTAGTTCTGCGACCTTAGGAATTGCTAGTATTATTAGCTTAGTAAATGATCTTAAAAAGCCTATGTCACGGAGAAATTTTATAAGAACTGGGATTATGGCCAGCATATCACTTGCAATAGCTGGAGTAACTCCATTAGCAACCAAATTACCTGATATAAACGAAACGGAGCTTAATAAAGGAAATCTTAGGGGTATGTTAAGGGACCCAAAGATTGCGGATTCACTGAGAAAATTGTCGAATTTAGGTTATAAAAAAATAGCGTTTATATATGGCGCTCAACACCTAGAAGGAGTGGAAAAATATCTTAAGAATACTGATTTATGCGATGAAGTACTAAACGCAAACAAGAACTTTATTGAGGGTTTTAATCCGGATGCATTTAGAGTATATAGACTTTCTGATGGCGAAAATAAATCTGAAAAATTTGTAGCATCAGATAAAAAAGTTTGGAAAAGATTATCATTATAAAAGCATGTGCATAAAAAGTCCTAATTTGATATAATAAATATATGAAAAAAGTATTACTTTCAGGAATTACGCCTTCTGGCACAAGTGGATTACATATTGGTAATTATTTTGGCGCTATTAAACAATTTGTGGAACTTCAGGACAAGTACGACACTTATATCTTCATTGCCAACTTACATGCACTGACAACAATTACAGACAAGAACTTATTAGAAAAAAATACGCTCGATGTAGCAATGGCATACATAGCATGTGGGCTCGACCCAGAAAAGATTTGCTTATTTAAACAATCTGACATTGGGGGAGAGGTTGCGGAGCTTACATGGTATTTTAACTGCATTACAACTGTAGCATATCTCGAGAGGGCGCACGCATTTAAAGATGCACATATGAAAAAGAAAGACGTAACTATGGGCCTGTTTGATTATCCTATGCTTATGTCAGCAGATATTCTAATTCAAGATGCAGATGTAGTACCTGTAGGATCCGACCAAAAGCAACACGTAGAATATGCTCGCGATACAGCACAAAAGTTTAATAATATTTTTGGTGAGACATTCAAGCTTCCAGAGCCAATGATAATCGAAAGTGTATCAGTTGTCCCAGGTACAGACGGGCGCAAAATGAGCAAGAGTTATGGCAACACAATTCCACTATTTGGTACTGATGAAGAGATCAAGAAAGCTGTAATGAGTATTGTTACCGATTCCAAGAGCCCAGCCGAGCCAAAGAATCCAGATGAATGCAACATTTTCGCAATGCATAAATTATTCCTAAAAGGTGAGGAACTCGAGGCTCTACGCAAAAGGTATATTGATGGTGGATTGGGCTACAAAGAATCCAAAGATATGCTCTTGGCAGAAATTATTGCTTTTATAAGCCCAATGCGAGAAATTCGCAACAAGCTCAAAAGAGAAGATATTATAAAAATCCTAGAAGATGGCAAAAATAAAATGAAGCCAATAATTGATAAAAAGATGCAACAAATTAGAAACAATGTTGGTGTTAATTTATGATTACATTAATTAAAATTTTGATAGCAGTAGTATTCGGAGCAATTTATATTCCATTGAATTGGTTTTTTATGAAATTGCAAAAATGGTATTTACCACTCGAGCAAACAGACAAGGTCCTATTCTACTTAGTAGCACCACTTTACTGGACTTTCGTTGCAATAAATTCAATAATTGGCGTGCCTTATGAAAAGATAGCCGAGAGTATACACTAACAATTTTATCTATACACAATATAGACCTTTTGTGATATTATAGATAAATATGATAAATAGAACTTATATAAAAGACTTAAAAGACCACGTTGGAAACGAGGTTATTATTGCTGGTTGGGTAGATGTACGCCGAGACCAAGGCAAGATGGTATTTATGGACATGCGCGACATGACAGGCAAGGTACAATGTGTCGTACTGTCGAATTCAGCCGGAATCGAAACTGCAAAAGATTTGCGCGCAGAATGGGTAATTAAAATCACTGGTAAAGTAAATGCACGCCCTGAAAGAAATATAAAAGTTGGAGTATTAAACGGTGATATCGAAATCGAGGTCTTGGGTATAGAAATTCTTGCCGAGGCAGCGCCCTTACCATTCGATATGTCAAAAGATGGCTACAATCTAGAACTGACAACCGAGCTTGATAATAGATCAATTGTTCTTAGGCAATCAAAGGTCCAAGCTATTTTTAAGGTCCAAGAAACTGTTATTGATTCATTCCGCGAATTCATGAAGATGAATATGTTTTTCGAATTCCAAGCACCAAGTATTGCACCAGCTACTGCCGAAGGCGGTGCTGAAGTTTTTCAAGTAAATTATTTTGACAAAAAAGCGTACTTGTCACAATCTCCACAATTATATAAGCAAATTGTTATGTCCGCATTTGAGCGATGTTTCTCTGTAAACAAGGTTTTCCGTGCAGAGCCGTCATCGACAACTCGCCACTTGACCGAGGTAGTATCTCTTGATGCGGAGATGGGCTTTATTGATTCATGGCAAGAGGTTCGCGACATGGCGGAATCGACAGTACGATTTATTTTAGAACAAGTAAAAATCAAAAACAAAGAACATTTGGAATTATTGGGTGCCGATGTACCTACCATGATCGAACAAACTCCAACACTTAAACTTTCAGAAGTTCAAGACAAAATTTTTGCAAAATTTGGCCGTGATGTACGTGGAGAGAAGGATACAAACCCCGAAGATGAAAGACAAATTTGTGAAATAATCAAAGAGGAAACTGGTTCCGACTTCGTGTTTATTTACGGTTACCCAACTCGTAAAAAGCCATTTTATGTTTATCCAAGCGAAGAGAATCCCGAAATAAACGAAGGTATGGATCTAATATGCCGAGGAGTCGAATGGCTCTCTGGTGGGCGTCGAATCAATAAATACGACCAACTAATGGAGCATGTCAAAATTTGGGAGATGGACCCTGCAAAGATTAATATGTTCCTAGAAGCATTTAAATATGGTGTACCACCCGAAGGAGGATTTGCATTCGGAGCAGAGCGTATAACTATGCAAATACTAGGATTGAAAAACATTCGCGAGGCATCCATGTTCCCAAGAGATATGAATCGTATAGATGAGAAATTAAATAGCGACGGATTTTAATTTATGTCAGACTGTTTATTTTGTAAAATTGTAAAAGGGGAAGTATCATCGGTCAAAATTTATGAAGATGATGACTTTTTAGGCTTTATGAATATTTATCCTGTAGCAAAAGGACACGCTCTTTTGATACCAAAGAATCATGTCGAATGGATGCAAGATTGTAATGATGAATTAATTAGCAAATCTTTTGTGCTTACAAAAAAGCTAATGATTAATATGAAGGATTCACTCCCATGTGATTATGTACAAGTTAATATTGTAGGAGACCAGATTCCTCATTTTCATATCCATTTAATCCCAAGACATTTCAATGATAATCTAGCAAAGTGGCCAACAGTTTCTTATAATGGAGATACAGAAATGACGGATTATGCAAACAAAATAAAATCATAATGGATACAACGAGCGACACTTACAAAATTAAGGCAGGAAATTTCGAGGGACCACTCGAACTTTTGTTGTCGCTTGTCGAAGAAAGAAAATTTTTTGTTAACGATCTTTCCTTGGCTGAGGTAACAAACGATTACATTAAGTACGTCAGTAATATTTCAAAAGACAACACGCTCAAACATATTGGAGATGTTTCAAGCTTCGTAGTGGTAGCAGCGACACTCATATTGATAAAGTCCAAATCTCTTTTACCAAATTTGAATCTAACCACAGAGGAAACTGAAAAAATCCAGAACCTCGAAGACCGCTTGCGTTTGTACCAAATTATCAAAAATGCAAGTATAGATATCAAGACCAATTTTGGAGCAAAGGTAATTTTTTCAAGCCCGGATAGAGTTTTTAATGATCCAGTATGGAGCCCAGACAAGAATATAACAACGAACATAATGTTATTAAGTATTCAATCAGTTTTTGATAATTTACCCAAAAAGGTCGTTGCTCTACCTGAAATCGAAGTAAAGAAAGTAATTAGCATCGAGGAAATGATAGATAATCTATCAGAAAGAATTCAAAACACACTTTCTTTTTCCTTCAAGGATTTTGCTGGCAATTTTAAAAGTAGCGATGTCCGAGAGCAAAAAGTAAATGTTATCGTTTCCTTCTTGGCTATGTTAGAATTGGTAAGAGAGGGAATAATTGATGTAATTCAAAATAATTCTTTTGAAGACATAACAATAGAAAAACAGAAAAAAGAAGATATTAATAATTATCCTGACCCAGATATTGGAATAGATTTTAACTAATAAATATTTTATGGAACTAGATGCAAAAATTGAATCATTACTTTTCTTTAAGGGCGAGCCCATGCCTGTCAAAAAAATTGCAGAAATTTTATCTGTAAGTGAAGAGGATATTCGCAATGCTCTTGTTAATTTGCGTAACAGGCAAATAAATACAGGATTGACCATTATAGAGAATGAGAACGAGGTGTCGCTAGGTACCAACAAAGATGCAAGTATATTTATCGAGAAATTGCGCAAAGAGGAACTTTCCCGCGACCTTACCAAATCGGCCCTGGAAACACTCTCTATAATTTTATATAAAAACAAAGCTACTCGCCACGAGATTGATTACATAAGAGGTGTTAACTCTAGCTTCATCTTGCGGAATTTATTGATAAGAGGCTTGATAGAGAAAAATATAGACCCAAACGATAATCGACGCTACTCGTATAGTCCTACTATTGATACACTACAGTTTATGGGTATTACTTCACTCAACGAACTCCCAGATTATGATAATGTGGTCAAGAATTTACAAGGTGCATTAAAAGGTGAAGAGAAAGAAAACAATGAGTAATGCTATTAAAGTATTAATACCAGCTATTCTTAGTTTCATCTCGGGGATTTTATTGACGCCGATACTGACTCACTACTCTTACAAATACAAACTGTGGCGCAAGACTTCCCGGATTGATGTTGCTCCATCTTTAGAGTTCAAGAAAATTTACGAAGATTCAGAGTTGCGCACCCCTCGAACAGGTGGAATGGTGATATGGATGTCTGTCATTGCCACAATTTTACTTGTATATATCATTTCATTTTTTGTAGATTTTGAAACTGCTCATAAACTTAATTTTATTAATCGTTCCGAGACGCTCTTGCCATTTGCTGTTTTAATATTTGCATCATTAGTAGGATTGATGGATGATTTTGTACAAATTTTTGCAAGTGGTAGATTGTCTGGTGATCCAATAATTCTCAGATATTTGAAAATTGGGATAATTATATCACTAGGTATTATGATTGGATGGTGGTTCTATTCCAAACTTGGCATGGATAGTGTACATATTCCATTTGACGGAACTCTATATTTGGGATTTTTGTTTATTCCATTCTTTGTTGTAATTATGTTGGGGGTGTGGTCCACAAGTGTTATAGACGGTATTGATGGCCTGTCAGGAGGAGTACTTGCCCCAATCTTTGTAGCTTACACTGTGATAGCCTTTGGTCATGGTCAATTCAATCTTGCCGCATTTTGTGCAGTTATTACATCAGGAATATTGGCCTTTCTATGGTTCAATATCCCGCCGGCACGATTTTATATGGGGGAAACAGGTATGATTGGTTTGACAGTTACATTATGCGTATTGGCTTTCCTTACAGATACAGTTTTATTGTTGCCGATAATTGCTTTCCCTTTATTCCTCACATCACTATCAAGTATTATCCAAATGGCATCTCGTAAATTCTTTAAAAAGAAAGTATTTCTTGTGGCACCACTACACCATCATTTTGAGAGCCTAGGCTGGCCCAAAACAAAAGTAACTATGCGATATTGGATTGTTGCCATTATGACATCTATTATTGGAGTTGTTTTAGTATTTTTGCAATAGTATGAAAGCACGCAATATAGATAAAATTTTCTTGGGAATTATTATTGTCCTTGTGGTCGTCGGTGTTGTTATGTTTACATCGGCATCTCTTGGAATCCTCAATAAAAATCCAGATAAGTTTTATGGAGTACTTACCAACCAGTTTGTTTTTGGATTGCTCGGTGGTGGAATTGCAATGTTTTTGGCTTACAGAATCCCATACAAATTCTGGAGAACTTACTCTTTGATTATATTTATCCTAACAATTTTATTTACATGTTTAGTTTTTGTACCGAGCATTGGATTTGCTCATGGCGGAGCGCGCAGATGGATTAATATATTTGGAGTTTCCATACAACCTGTTGAATTTTTGAAAATTGCTTTTGTTTTTTATTTTGCAGCGTGGCTGTCTTGGGTCAAATCCAAAGTCCATGATTTCAAATTTAGTATTTTACCGTTGTTGATATTACTTGGAACAATTGCATTAGTACTACTCAAACAACCAGACACAAAAAGCGTAATCTTAATATCAGTTACTGCTATGGTTATGTTGTTTATATCAGGCATGCCTTGGAAATATATTTTAGGTATTTTGATTATAAGTGTTGTTGGATTTGGAATACTCGTAGCATTTACCCCTTATTTAAAAAGTCGCGTAGATACATTCCTACATCCAAGTCGCAATCAAAGTGGTGCCTCTTATCAATTACAACAGTCGTTAATTGCCATCGGGTCCGGAGGCATATTTGGTAGGGGATTGGGGCAAGGTATACAAAAATTTAGCTATTTACCAGAGCCACAAGGTGATTCAATTTTCGCTGTCATAGGAGAGGAGACAGGTTTTGTCGGCGGAGTTGGGGTAATAATACTATTCATAATTTTTGCATTTCGTGGATTCAAGATTGGTTATTACGCACCGGATTCTTTTTCCAAATTATTGGTAATTGGATTAATCACTATAACTCTGGCACAGGCATTTATGAATATTGCATCCATTATCGGAGTATTTCCTCTCACAGGTGTGCCATTACCGTTTATAAGCCATGGTGGAACGTCACTCTTAATCACACTCGGAGCAATGGGAATAATCCTAAACATTTCTCGTTTCCAAAAGAAAACAGTCTAATTAATTTAGACTAGAAAAATATAGGAAAATGCGGTAAAATAGACTGTATGAAAATATTACTTACAGGGGGTGGAACTGGTGGGCATTTTTACCCGCTTGTTGCTATTGCTGAAGAGCTCAGCATTCTTGCTCAAAAAGAAAAGATCTTGGACCTGCGATTGTATTATATGGCGGATAGTCCTTATGACAAACAAGTTCTGTTTAACAACAGAATTACTTTCGTGCAAGTTCCAGCCGGCAAGATGCGGACTTATTCATCTATAAAGAATTTCTTTGATATGTTTTCGACTGGATTAGGAGCTGTAGTTGGATTGATGAAAGTTTTTGCAATTTACCCTGATGTTGTTATATCGAAAGGTGGATATGCATCATTCCCAGCTGTATTTGCTGCAAAAGTTTTGCGTATACCTGTAATCGTTCATGAATCCGATTCCTATCCTGGTAGATTAAATTTATGGACTGCTAAATGGGCGACACATGTTGCTGTATCATGGCCCGAGGCTGTTGAATACTTACCGAAGGAGAAAACTGTTTTAACAGGCCAACCAATTCGAAAAAGTATTGTACATGGCGCAACAGAAGGCGCGTATGAATTCTTTGGATTTGATTCAGAAAAACCAACCATTTTTATATTAGGCGGTTCCCAAGGAGCAGATATAATTAATAAAGTTATTATCGATGCCCTGGAATTACTTTTGGACAAGTATCAAATAATTCATCAGACAGGAATAAATAACTTTAAAGATGTTAAGTTAAGATCAGATTTTATACTAGAGAAAAATCCCAAAAAGAATCACTACAAACCCATAGCATACATGAATGATGTAACCACAAAGATGGCGGCTGGAGTAGCGACAATTGTACTGTCCCGAGCCGGATCCACAATTTTTGAAATTGCTTCGTGGGGTGTACCATCAATTATAATTCCAATCACAAATAGTAATGGTGACCATCAAAGAAAGAATGCATTTAATTACGCACGAACTGGTGCCGCAGAAGTTGTCGAGGAAGTAAATTTTAAACCGCATGTTATTACAGCATTAATCAATAAATTAGTAGACGATAAAGATAAGATGCAAAGAATGAGAGATGCAGCTAACAAGTTCGCAAACCCTAACGCGGCCCAGATGATTGCCCAAGAAGCATTAAAAATTTCAATATCACATGAATAATATGGAAAACAAAAAAACAGTCACACGTTTTGCACCGAGCCCAACAGGATTTGTCCATGTGGGTAGTATTAGAACTGCGCTATATGCATGGTTGTGGGCACGCAAGAATAATGGATCCTTTATACTCAGAATAGAGGACACAGACAAAAATCGTGAAGTCGACGGATCTATCGACAATATTATGTCTTCAATGCGTTGGCTTGGATTAGATTGGGATGAGGGTCCTGAGGTAGATGGCCCAAATGCTCCATATTTGCAGTCCCAAAGATTATCTAAATATCGAGAATACGCACAAGTATTAATAGATAAAGGTTATGCATATCCGGATCCTTATACAACAGAGGAGCTAGAGGCTTTTCGCCTAAAAGCGGAATCAGAAAAAAGGCCATTTTTGTACAGAGAACATAGGCCAGAGACATTTGAAACTTGGGATGGTACAAAGCCATTAAGATTTAAAACACCTGTAATCAAAAGATATGAATGGGTTGATGCTGTTTATGGTAATCTTTCCGCTGGTGAAGAAGCTCTTGACGACTTTATTTTAATTAAAAGTGACGGCTATCCCACATACAATTTTGCACACATTGTCGATGATATTGAAATGAGTGTAAGTCATGTTATGCGAGGCCAAGAATTTATTTCTTCTACGCCCAAATTTTTATCACTTTATGAGGCACTTGGATTACCAACGCCAATTTTTGCTACATTACCTCCGATTATGGCTCCCGACGGAAAGAAAAAGCTGGGTAAGCGCGACGGCGCAAAGGATGTTTTAGAATATAGGAACGAAGGTATTCTCCCTGATGCAATGATTAATTTCCTTGCATTCTTGGGTTGGAACCCGGGAGACGATAGGGAAGTCCTCTCACGCAAAGAGCTTATCGACGCGTTTGAAATATCTCGCATTCAGCATTCCGGAGCTCAATTTAATGAAGAAAAGCTTTTGTGGATAAACCGACAGTATCTAAATAAAATGTCTTATGAAGATCAAGAAGAATATATTCTCAATTTTATTTCTAATGATATTAAGTCGCTTCCACATTTCTCAAGTGAGATGCTTCATAAAATCGTACCTCTTGTAATAGAGCGAATTTCTAGTGGAATTGATATAGAGATGATGTGTGTAAACGGAGACATGGATTACTTTTTTAAGTTACCTAAACTGCATGTAGATTTACTAAACAAAGAAATCAAAAACGATGTAAGCACGATCACAAATTTAGAAAAAGTTATAGAACTCCTATCTACTTTGTCTGAATCAGATTGGAATAAAGAAAATATTAAAAATATTTTATGGGATTATGCGACAAGTGTTGGCCGAGGTTCTGTATTGTGGCCTATGCGATACGCTCTTTCAGGGTGCGAGAAGTCTCCAGACCCGTTTACATTGGCTGAACTGTTTGAAAAAGAAGGTACAATTATGCGTCTAAATTCAGCATTAGAATTATTAAATACGAATAAAAATGTTTAATTTTTTCACAAAAAAATTAATATACTTTGTAATAATTTCATTATTTTTACCAACTTATTTTATATACTCAGCAACAACCGAAACAAAAGAATCCCTAAACTCAAAAATTACAGATATAGCAAAACAAATAGAGGCTTTAGATAAAGAGATTGCCCAGTATCAAAATCAGATTACAATAACAAGCCAAGAATCCAAAACACTCGCCAATTTAATAAAAGAATTAAATCTAACTCGAAGTAAATTGCTCAAAGAGGAGCAAAAAACAGAGAGCAAGATTAAACTTACAAATAATACAATCGTAAATTTGGAGGAAAACATAGGGGAGAAGAATAATGCCATAAAGACTACTCAATCTGTACTTAAAAAGTCTTTATACGAATTATATCAAAATGACCAAACCTCTTTAATAGAACTACTTTTAATGGAAGATGGTTTACAAGGCATGAGCCGTGAGTACCAAGACAGATTAGCTTTGAGCAAGCGAATCAACTCATTTATAGACACAACAAAACAAGTAAAGTTATCACTCGAAGAAACTAAAAATAAAAAGGAAATCGAACACAAAAATCTGAGTTCACTCAAAAGTAAACTCGTTCAAGAAAAAAAAGCTGTAGATATTGTTAAGTCAGAAAAAGATAAAGTACTTAAAGAAACAAAAAACAAAGAGGAAGAGTATAAAAAGATTTTGGCGCAAAGACAAAAGGCTCGTGATGATTTTGAAAAAGAATTCCGCGATTACGAATCCAAGCTCAAGTTCTTGTTGGACCCTAAACTATTGCCAGGCAGTGGAGCCCTTTCATGGCCGTTAGAAAAGATACTTGTAACTCAATTATTTGGTAAAACATCATCTAGTGGGCGTTTGTACGCGTCAGGTAGCCATAGCGGAGTTGATTTCCGCGCGAGTGTTGGTACGCCTGTATATGCCATGGCATCTGGTACGGTTCTTGGTACTGGAGATACTGATTTATTTTGCAAAGGAGCATCATTTGGTAAGTGGGTATTTATCCAATACAATAATGGGCTCTCTAGTACGTATGGCCACTTATCTGCAATCTCTGCAAAGAAAAATCAAGAAGTAAAAGCAGGGGATTTGGTTGGTTATTCTGGCAATACAGGTCATTCTACGGGCCCACATTTACATGTGAGCGTTTATGCAAGCCAAGGTGCACAGATTACAGAATTTCCTAGTAAATCGTGTCCTGGAGCCAATTTTGTGATGCCTGTAGCACCAATTACCGCATACTTGGATCCAATGCTTTATTTACCAAAGTTGAGCTCTGGTATGCTTAAAAAGCAATTATGATATAATTATCTTATGCAACGAATCCACACAAACAGAAAAAATATAGGCAGCTTAAACTTCGTGCCGTTGCTTATTTTGGTTGCACTAATTTATGTATTCTTTACATACGATTTAGAGTCTGTAATGAAGAATAAGCGATTAAACGACAATATAGCATATCTAAAGAGCAAGGTATTGGGCAAGGTTGACCAATACGATATAGACTTAAAGACAAAGTTCTTAAAGACCGAAGGTGTAAGTAATACAAATAAAACAGATATTTTTAATCTAAGTAATTTTTTTCCGCAAATAAATAGTTCATCTACTCAAAAGAGTGAAATTATAAATACTACTAGCACTAATCAAATTGATACTAGTACTCAATCAAACATATTAAATACTCAGAATCAAAGACCTAAGGGCTATGAAGACTATGGCTCTCTAAGGTAACTTTCTCCTATATATAAATATGTCGTAAAGATATATTGTGCGACGTACTTATATAATAAATAAAACTTAAGCTTTGTTTAAGTTAGGCACAACAAATACCTGTCCCCTTATCAATGCGGTTATTGTTTGCTTTGAATGCAAGTATTGAATTTGTTTACCTGAGTATTATACAAACTGATATCTTTTTTAATTAAGTTAACCAAATCATTATATTCATTTACAACTTTGTTGTATTGGGAAATCTGTTCATTGGTACTCTTACCGTCTATTACTTCCCCGCTCTTTATATCAATTAAAGCCTGTTCAAGCTCTTTTTGCATAGTAGTACTTTTCTTTTGTAATGTGCTAATCTTTGACTTTAAATTAGTATCAATGCTTGGGCACAGATCCTTTGGTGTACCAAAGTGTTGGACAGCAAACCAGACTTTGCGGTCATTGAAGTATCCGCGCCCGATAGATATACCAATTTCCGTGTAGTTTTTATTTAAAATGTTGGCACGGTGGCCTGGGCTTGCCATCCATGCATCTACTAGATCTCTATCGTCGGTAAAATTACCCAATGCCAAATTCTCTCCGATTATTATGTAATCATAGTTTACTTTGTTTCCAAGGTCACTGACACTTACGCCTTCTGGTGACACATGCTCGAAGTACTGCAAATCCATCATATCCTCAACCTTGATTAATGCTGATGATTCTAGCTTAAGATTCACTTTTAGTGGGGCTAGGCCTTCATTGATTCTTTCCTCATTTGTGATATCTACAATACCTTGTTTGGTTAGACGAGTTGAAAAGTCAAAATAATTTGTTTTGTTATAAACTCTCAGTGCACCTGGGGTCTCGACAATGTTCTCTACTTCGTTTATTACAGCTTCCTTCGCAGAATCTACGCTCTTATCATTTATGATGTCTGTTGTCTGCTCATCTGGTGATTTTACAAATTGATTTATATACAAAGATATCTCATCACGCCAAAAATACACAGACGTAATTATCAAAAGCAAAATTATTAAATTTATAATTCTTTTTATCATATTTATGGTGTGCAAGATGACGAGCCTTCAAATCCTGCCTGTTCTGCCTCTTGGGTTGAATTAAAGAAGACCTTATTCTCTTCCTTGATCCTAGAGCTCGCTCCGCAACCTACCCTATAGTACAACTTACCATTTTTTGATGCAACATACTTTCCTTGGATGTTATTGTCTAGTTTTACTGCCTGCGTAGGCGACTCTTTAGGGTAATTTCTTGCAATATTCGCCTCCCCTTCTGTTCTATTGACAATTATAACTTTTTCTTTGCCTAATACTGTATTTGCAGAAATACGCCCTAATACAAAGGACCCTATAGCAACTATTATTATAATTAAAATATAGAATACAAGCCTTTTATCAATATAGGAGTGGCCCTTGATTTTTTCCTTTATATGATATATACTACTCACACGTATATTATATTATAAATTGTTAATTTTAATTAGTATTTTTGTTTATTTAACATATATTACTAAACCCACAATATGGCACATAGGAAAGCCGGAGGTTCGGCCAAAAACTTAAAAGACTCAAATCCAAAGTATCTAGGTACTAAGCTTTATGCTGGCCAAACAGCCAAGCCAGGTAGTGTTATTATCCGCCAAAGAGGTACAAGAATCATGGCTGGTACAAACGTAAGTATGGGTAAGGATCACACACTATTTGCTTTGAAAGAAGGAATCATCAAATTCGGAACTAAAAGAAAAGTAGGATTCAACAATAAAACAATGGTAAAGAAAACTGTAAACGTAATTTAAACTCAAAATAAAAGCCTCACAATTTGTGAGGCTTTTATTTTATTCAACAATTATACTAAATTCACCCGATACATCTCCCTTTTTAATTAGGACCGTATGGTGGCCTACTTCTTTGATAACATTTTTGAAAGTTATATTTTCCAGGGATATATCATAAGAAGTGAGATCCTTTATTATTTTTACGATCTCATCCTTCTGTACTGAACGAAATAAATGACCTTTTTCATTTGATTTGATTTTAAGTACGATATTGTTCTCTTTAACTTTGGCAATTACATCGTTGAATTGCTTGTCTTCATCTTGTTTTCTCTTCAGTTGAGCTTTTTTGCGCTCTTCTAGTTTGGCAAGCTCTACTGGTGTAGCACGTATTGCCAAACCCTTGGATATCAAAACGTTTTGAGCATATCCATCCGAGAATTCCTTTACATCATACTTATTTCCAATCTTTACAACATCTTTTGTTAGTATTACTTTCATGTGGGAAAATTATTTACCTCTTAATATTTCCACAGCCTTGTTTAGCTGTGGGTCGATTTTAGCTTGAAAATCCTTTTCAGTATACTCAACTTTTACATCTGGTTCAAGTCCTTGCTCGGATATTGATGTGCCATTTGGAGTAAGCCATTTAGCAACAGTGACTTTTAAAGACGTGTCATCTGTGATTTTTACAAGCTCTTGCACAGATCCTTTACCAAATGTTGTTTGTCCTACAATAGTAGCAATACCGTGTTCCTTTAAGGCACCCGCCAATATTTCTGAAGCAGAAGCTGATCCCCCATCTACAAGTACTACAAACTTTAGTTTTTCAGTAAATAATCTAGGGCCATAGCTACGATATGTTTCATTCTTTGAATTACCAAAGTCTTCTATCGCAATTACTTTACCCTCGTCTATAAAGTTGCTTGCTACATCTATTGCTACATTTAAATAACCACCCGGGTTGCCCCTTAGGTCCAAGAGTAGCTTGTCCGCATTTGAAGATTTGAATTCTTGCAATGCTTGTTTAAATAAATTAGCTGAATTTTCGGAGAAGCTATAAAACTTGATCATAAATATATCATTACCAATTTTCTCTGTTTCAATTGTTGGAATTTCTACAATTTCACGAACTATGTTGAACTCGCGTGTTTTCTTTTCACCGTTACGATAAATTGTAAGTGTAATAGTTGTCCCCTTTTCACCACGAATTAAACTAATTGCTTTATCTACACTCATGTCGGTGGTATCTATATCACCTATTTTTGTAATTACATCACCACTTTTTATACCAGCTTTAAAAGACGGACTGTTCTTGAGAGGAGAAATAATAGTAAGGAAATTGTCCTTGATTCCCACTTCGGCTCCTATTCCGCTAAATGAACCACGAATTGTATCATTGAATAATTTATTCTCTTCAGGTGGAAAAAATACGGTGTATGGATCACCAAAAGATGAAGCTAAACCTTGAATTGACCCCCAAACTCTCTCTTGGTCTGTGGTATCTTTTGCGTTTATCGACTTCTCTTTTAATATGTTCCAAGTTTTCCAAAATGGGTCGAAATCGGTTGTTGTGGTGCTCGCACTCGCTTTATTGTTTATGTTGGAAACTTTTATTACTTCTGGGCTTTTAGAAAAACCTACATAAACACCAAATACAAAAAACCCTCCGGCTATACACAGGAAATAGAATGTATATAGAATTGTTTTTTTGCTGAAAGTCATCTTATTGTTTTAGTAAGGCCTCTTTAGTGTAAATATTTTTTGGGTCCCATAGCATCCATGAATCTAGCCCTGCGTCATTGGTAGCTTGAATTTGAGCTCGGACCATTTCTTTTGTGTACGTTGCACCTAGGTCAAAATCTTGAAGCCAGGGCCGTATCTTGTCGGCAGAGTATCCCATAGCAACTGATTTAGCCACGGCGCTTTTCATTGTTAAATTAACCACTTCGTAAGGTTTAATTGCAGGATTCTTGAACCCATTCCAGTTGGCACCAAAATGAGATGGGTAAACCATTGGAGCAATATAATCAAAGTGTGGTAGCGCCTTTTCCAATATTTGACCAATTCCCAAGTCGTCCTCACCAACAGCCGTAGTTACAAGACCAAATAGATCTGCAGAGATTGGAATATCAACGTCTTTCTTCATATTGAGAGAAAGATAAGTAAAAAACTCTTCAATATTACTTGCTCTTGTCTCGCCTTCGCTTAGAGAATAATTTATATCTTTTATATTACCATCAGATGGGTAACGTATATAGTCAAAGTTAATCTCGTCAAACCCAGCCTCATATGCAGTTTTACCAACTGCTACAGTATAATCCCAAACTTCTTTATTTGCTGGATCGAGAAATGATAGACCTTTGCGGTCCTTCCAGACGGTACCGTCACTCTTCTTCTTAACTGCCCACTCTGGCTTGCGTTTTGTCATATATGGATCTTGGAAAACAGACACTCGGGCTATTACGTAAATATCCTTTGAATGTAATTCTTCTATTAATTTGTCTACATTTGCAATACGTTTTTCGGAAGCTCCCAAATCGTTGATCATTTTATTATTGGTATGAAAGGATACACGCCCGGTTGAATCCTTAACATCAATAACTATTGCATTTATTTCTGTAGTGTCTACTAATTCTAAAATTCGATTCAAGTGCTTGGCCGAGCCTGCAACCCAGGCAGAGATATATATTGCCTTGAGTGGTTTAGGTGTTGTTATATGAGCTACTGGCTCTAATTCGGGAATCTCTATATTGCCTTCTTTGTTTTTAGTACCTTGTTCTGTGCCTTTTATACTGTTTGCAATTTGGCTGTTTTCATTTGGATCAAAAGATTTGCTTAGAATAAATGGCAATATAAATACAACAAAAAGTATAACAAAAATAGTTATACCAAGTATTATGTAAAGTTTTTTCCCAGAAAAATTAGACATCTATTGTCTTTCTATATTATCAATAAAAGACTCCATTGTTTGTTCATCTCTAGATAATTTTATAGCCTCGATACGAGCCTTTGTTTCCTGGCGAAATAGATATGAAAGATAAATCAAAGCAAGCCCTGAAAGTATAAACAGAACTTTATCCCATGAATTAGGAAAACCTAGAAATGGTAATAACCCTACCCAAATACCTATAAAAAATAATGTTCTTTCTTTTCTCATATTGTTATTATATCGTATTTACAAACTCTCCACAATCACCACGAATTCACCTTTTTGTTTATTTGTGTCATGATTGAGAACATCAAGCAATTCACCTGGCTTTCCCTTTAAAAATTCCTCATAAATTTTTGTAAGTTCACGTGCAATCACTACATTTTTGTCTGTGCAGAATTTATCTAAGCTTTCAAGAGTTTTGATAATTCTGTGAGAAGACTCGTAAAAAACAACTGGCCTTGTTTGTGTAGCTATTTCTTTAAAAAGGGTTTCCCTACCTTTTTTATGTGGTAGAAAACCTAGGAAAATAAAATCTGCAACAGAGACACCTGACGCTGACAATGCACTAATTAGGGCCGATGCACCCGGTATTGGCACAACTTTTGCCTCCTTACCAAACTGACTATAAACTTCCTTTACTAGTAGTATTCCAGGGTCGGATATACAGGGTGTGCCCGCATCAGAAACAAGAGCAATATTTTTTCCTTCTTGAAGCATTGTAATAATCATATTCTCTTTGCCTTTAGTGCTGTGTGCATGGTAGCTAGAGGTTTTGTTCTTGATCTCGTATCGTGCCAATAATTTTCCTGTGGTTCGGGTATCTTCACAAAGTATCATATCAACTTCTTTTAAAATTCTGAGGGCTCGAAGTGTAATATCCTCCATATTTCCGATAGGTGTTGCAACAATATATAGTGTTCCAATTTCGTTTGTCATTTTTGTATTATAACACAAAACCCCAAGTACTATACTTGGGGTTTTGTAGAAAAATATTTAGTTTAAAAACATCAGCAACGCACCAATCAAAGCCAAGTTTTTCATGAAGGATATTTGCTCATTCATTTTTGCATTAGCATCCTTTTCCTTCCAAAATGCATGCATCATTAATGTTGTTGGTACCATAAACGCAATTAATGCAATTGATGCCTGGACGATCATGATATTCAAGAAGAATCCAACCCCTCCTATAATTAATAGAATTCCAGATACTGTTACTGCCAAAGATGGAGATGGTACACCTTTGTGCTTTGCGTAAGCTGTCAAAGATTTTTGATTCTTGAAATGGTTGTATCCAGAATAAGCAAAATAAGCACCAAATAATATACGCCCAATAAAACTCAAAGTTGCAATTGTTGTCATAATTTTAAAAATTTACTAATATTTACCTATTGTAACACATTTAAGATATTTGCCTCAAGCGTTCGTATAATGCAACTCCAGCAGAGACTGATGCATTTAGTGATTCCACACCTTCAGCCATTGGAATTGAAAGTGCGAAATCGCACAATTTTTGAGTTAGAGCATGTATGCCATCACCTTCGCTACCGACTACTATTGCCACTTTGCCTACAAGATCACTTTTCCAAAGGCCACTATCCCCTTTCATAAACAAACCATGGACCCAAAAATCGTTCTCTTTTAGAGTACGTAATGCATCATTCACATTCATCTCGATAATAGGTATCATGTCTGCTGTGTTTGCGCTTGTACGCATTACTGTGTCGTTTATTGGGGCTTGGTTGTGTTTGCCTACCACTACGGCATCAACCCCTGTAGCGACACTTGTGCGAATAATTGCACCTACATTATGCACGTCGGTAAGCTCGTCCATTACAACAATACAAGCATTATCCTTATCTTTTATTTCTCGCAAAATTTCTTTTAAAGTTTTTTTCATATTATTTTTTCATTTTATTTTTTTGGCGGGCTTTTGCATATTGACGTAGATCTGGTATGTCATCATCCTCATCCATTATTTCTTGGCCAATAATTTCTTCTAATATATCTTCAACAGTGATTACGCCTTCAAATCCGCCGAATTCATCAAGTACTACAAATAAATGCATCTTTGTAGAAATAAATTCACTCAGTACTTTATCTAATGGGTCTCCGGAATGAGTAAAGTGAATAGTGTTATCCATAACATCACTCACTTTGCAAGGAATTGTAATGCCTATCAAATCCTTCAAGTATAAAATCCCAGTAAAATTGTGTTGGTTATTTTCATATACGGGTATTCTAGAGTATCCCGTATTACGGAGATCAATTAGTTTTTCCAAATCTAGTATTTCATCATGCGAAATAGTTTTGACTACAGTATTTGGTGTCATAACATTACTTACTTTACGGTCCGAGAATAATAGTGACCCACGTGCAATACGGCGCTCGTCATTGTCGACATCTGATACTCCACTTTTTTCACTTTCGTCGAGTATTGTTAACAAATCGATTTTAGATAATTTATTTACTTTTTCATCACCCAAAATATATCTCAGTAACAATGCTACCGGTGCCGAAATTGGGTAAAAAATAAATAAAAATAATTTAACTATTGGTGCACAGAATCCTCCAAATGCTAGTGCATACCGACTGCCAAATGCTTGTGGTAATACATCAGCAAGTAGGAATATTAATGCCGCACTAAATAGTCCTGCTATGATTCCAGAGAACTGATCGCCAATCAATATAGTAGCAAATGCATTAGCGAGCGTTGTGCCTAAAATAAGAGTAATAAGCAACTGCATACCATTCTTGCGTAAATGAAGTATCTTTACCGCATTCTGGTTGTTTTGAGAGGCCTGGCGCTGTAGCGAGCCCAAATCAAGGCCCATATAAGCTATTGTCAGAGCTGAGAAAAGGCCGGATATCAAGAGTAAAATTGCAACAAGTATAATCGTCATATCTTATTATTATAACACATATTTACTTAAACTTCAAAAAGCTAAATTTGAGTAATTTATAAATTTCATCTACGAAAATAACAGATAATGCTACGACGATTATGATTACCCAATCAGATAAATTTATTGGTGTCGTATTTAAGAACTTATTAAATGGTTTTGTGTACACAGCCAATACTTGTAAACCAATAACAACTGTAAATGCAAAAAGTAAATATTTATTAGAGAAGAAATTCATTCGGAAAATAGATTTACTGTCTGAACGACAGTTGAACGCATTGAACCACTGGAATACAGCTAGGACTGTGAGCG
>JACCDN010305215.1_pt1 | contig 22821 bp, 18 predicted proteins | sample 7441691 | NCBI WGS metagenome assembly JACCDN01 (sample SAMN15323439, study PRJNA562643) | freshwater metagenome | isolation source: river surface water | place: USA:Blue River Watershed | collected 2017-08-16 | reverse complement strand
GATGAAGTCGCACGCAATGCAACCCAAGGCATTAATATAATTAAATGGAATGGCAAACTAAGCAATGGGGGCAACGCAACCGAAGGAGAGCGGTACAAAGTTGAAGTAGTAGTTACTACTAAAAACACTACCACTAATGCTCTTACTACTGAGTCTCTACCTATAAGCAATATAAGCAAGGTAAAAGAAGCTATAACACAGAATGGAGAAACTATTTTAGTGCTGACCAATGGCGACAAAATTACGACGGACAAAATTATTGATATTGCCTAAAATAAAAAGCTAATATTTTAAGCTCTTTATCTTATTAGGTTAAGCTTCCTTATTCTTTAACTTTTTTATCTAATATTTCTTATTGATTGAATATGGCGCAAATATTAAACCTTTGCGCTTTCCTGCGGAGAGGAGTTGACTCAAAATAGGAATATGCTTGATAGCAGTATTAATCCCATAAAAAGAAGGTACTACGCTACCCCTAAGCTTAATCGTGTGAGCTGCAGTATTAATGCTACCAAACATCGTGAAATCAAAATACGCTCCTTCTGCTGATGCTTGAGGAATATTTAAAATTTCGTCTAAATAATTAAATTTTCCTGCCAGTTTAGAAAAAGGTATATCTTTCTTATTTGTTAAAAAATTTTGTAACCCTGGAAAGGAAAGATAAGATACTAAGCCGGTGATAAAAGAGCGGTCAGCGGTAGTAAAATCCTTAAATTCAAAAATCCCACTTACAATAGGGATTTTTTCGCCCTTTTTTGCCTCTTGGCGTTTAGTATCAATTATGATTGATAAACTGCCGCCCTTCATATTACTATACATATCCAGCCCTTTAAGCATAGCGCCTGCATCACTGCAGTTGATCAGCCATTCTTCCTTGTCCTCGAAGGGTCTTAGCTGCATTTTAAAATTGGCATCGCCAATTTTTGAATATAGGCTTCCAGAAATGCACTTAGTTTTATCGCAATTAATATGCATTTTAAAATCTCTTAACTCAACATTATTTTTTAACTTAACTGCGTTTAAGTTAGCTATTAAAGTTGTATTAGTATTGTCACGTTCTTTTTCTAAAAATTGCGACATGTTAGCGTGCTTTAAGTCTAGTAATTCACCTTGCACTATTGCTACAAACTTATTGCGATCCAACTCTACTTCTGCACTAATGTTAGTATCGTGATCTTTAATGATTGGAAGAGTGATTTTATATCTGCTTGCTGTTAAAGGATGAGGAAGGGCTATCTTTCCTACAATTTCTAAATTATGCTCGCCAATTAATTTGAAATTAAGATGATTAGATTCCTTTTCAGTAATCTCACCATGCAGGGACACGCTGGCTTCTTCATTTAGAGCCTTATCAATAGATATTTTATCTACGTATAGCTCTAAAGGCTTTAAGTTAGCAGTAGCCTTTATCGAGCTTATTCCTTTTTGGCTTTTATATTCAAAATTTACAATTGCAAAGCCTTTAGTTAACTTAACTAGCCCATATTTTTGATTACTAGCAACAATTTTAGTTTTTACTTTTAATAAATAGCTAGGCTCTGCCGAAGAAGTAACATCCTGTTGATATTGTAACTCACTGGAAAAATTATTCAGCTTGGCAGTAGCATCAAAATTAACTTGCGTACCGTTAAAAGCGCCTTTAATGTTTGCTTCTTTTAATTGTAGGTTACCATTAAAAATGCTTAAATTTCCCTTAATGATTTCCGTAGAAATATTATAGGAGTTTTTACTTGCGGGATTAATAGGAATAACCATATTAATTTTAGTGTTAGCTATCCCGGTCAGATTTCTCAGAATAATACCATTTGCTTTTAATTTTGCATAAGCTTCAGGATTAATAAAACTGACTAAGTCTTTAGCTGGTCCTGCAGCACTAGCTTGGACTATTATGTTAGTGGTATTGGTTCCAGTCCATTGGCAAGTTATAACCCCATCAGAAATCACTGTACTATCGCTATATGCTTTCTTCACCAAAAACTTAATCGTCGAGCCATCGGCTATAATATCTATCTCTCCATCCCGCAATGAAGGAAAGTCTTTGTCATAAGCAAATTCAACACCGCTAGTATGGAATTTTGCAACCAAATTATCAGCGGTTAAAATATTGTTTTGTAAAGCTTTCTGATCAAGATTTAAAGAAAAATCCCCGCTGGTAATATTTCCTGCTCTAATATAAACAGCTAGAAGTTCTATAATCTTATTATTAGGCAGTATATCGCCAATTGCTTTATACATTAAAATGGGTATATTACTGCTTTTTCCATAGGCTTTTATCTCATTGGGCTTGATATGAGCACTAACAGAAAAGAAAGAATTCTTTCCTAGTTCTAAATAAAGATCGATATCTTTACAGTCTTCTTTAAATAAATTCGTGCCATACAGTAACATACTGGAATCAAAAGATGGATCTGCTATTTTATCAGCGTTAGAAAGCTTAGTGTCTAGAAAATTAAAAGTTGCTTTAGTTTTAATATCCCCAGTAAATAAGCTAAGCTGCCAATCAGCAGATAGGGGGGAAGTAAAGATTTCACGCTCTCTATCTCTATCCTTAGGTTGCAGCTGGAAATTGTCTATATTTATCCTCGCCATAAGCAATGGGTTTGTTATACTGCCTTTTAATTTAAATACTACTTTGAAATTATTTGCGTATAACTTACCATTGAGAGGAAAGTCTACGACTAGTTGCTGAATGGTGAGTGAGTTTTTTCTGTAATCTACCCCGGTAATCTGAGAATTCACTCCCTGATTTTGCAGATATAAGGAAAGAATAGTAGTTATGTGTTTATTGAGATTTGTTAGGAATATCCCTACTAAGATTAACCCCACAAATAATAGTAACACAATAATAGAACTTATAGTTTTATATAACTTCATAATATATTTTTATCAACTTTTACCTTAATATCTCACATAGTTACAATTACTAGGTCTGGAGTACTAGTAAGAATATTGAAAGATACAGTAAAAAGAAACAAATTTATCTTTTATATTTGAATTTACTTTTTATAATTTTCGTAGAACGAACACTATTAAAATCTATTAAATTAATGAACATTACTTTTATAGGAATCGGCTATGTTGGTCTGGTTTCTAGCGTTATGCTAAGCTATCTTGGGCATAATGTCAGCTGTTTAGATACAGATCGCAATAAAATTGCCAATTTAAAAAAAGGTATATTACCAATATACGAGCCAGGACTTGATAAATACTTATCGTATTGTCTCGCGCGCGGACGCTTAAAATTCCTCGATAATTATAATGAGCATATACAAACTTCTACAGCTATATTTATCACTGTTGGAACTCCTACTTTGCCTTCTCAAAGGGCTGATTTGCAGTATGTGTTTGATGCGGTAGACAATATAATCAAACTCGGCAGCCCCCCTACCATCATTGTCAAATCCACAGTGCCTCCGGGAACCACTGATTTTATTGCTCACTACATAGCAAAAAAAAAGTTGCTTAGTAAAGTTGCCTCCAATCCAGAGTTCTTAAGAGAGGGAACAGCAGTAGAGGACTTTTTAAGACCTGATAGAATAGTTATAGGTACTAGTGACAAAGAAACTAGCGACTTGCTAAAAGAAATTTACGCCCCCTTGCTTGCTGATGGAATACGCTTAATAAGCACCGATCCTACTACTAGCGAATTAATAAAATATGCTTCCAATGCTTTTCTAGCCACCAAAATTGCGTTCATTAATGAAATGGCTAACTTATGTGAAGAAATAGAGGCGAATATCGATCATCTATCCTTAGGCATGGGCTTAGATAAGCGCATAGGAAATAGCTTTTTAAAGGCAGGTCCAGGTTTTGGCGGGTCATGTTTTCCCAAAGATATTCTTGCTCTTTCTCAATTAGCTAAGGATCACCATAGTGACTCCCTAGTGCTAGATGCAGTTATTAATGCTAACCAAAAAAGACCGCTAGATATGGTTAAAAGGATTAAAAGCATATTAGATGGCAGCTTGTCTGGCAAGACTATTGCTGTGCTAGGACTAGCGTTTAAAGCAGGCACAGATGATTTAAGGAGCAGCCCAGCTATTGAAATTATTAAGCTTCTACAAGATGAAGGAGCAAATATTAAAGCTTACGATCCTGCAGGTATGAAAAATATAGAACAAGTTTTAACAATAGATAGGTTAGAATGCACAAGTTCTCCTGAGAAGTCTTGCTATGGGGTGGATGCTATAATAATAGCGACTGAATGGGAAGAATTTAAAGAGTTAGAGTGGGATAAAATATATAACAATTCAAAATCTCATATTATTATTGATTTAAGAAATATACTAAATTCTAGCGTAATAAAGGCAAAAGGGTTTAAATACTACTCCATTGGGCACAAATATGAAGCCTGATTTTATTCATTTGCGCATTCAAAGTTCCTATTCTTTCTTGGAAAGCGCTTTAACGATTGAGCAGATAGTTAAGCTTACCAAATCAGAGTCAATGCCTGCAGTCTGTTTAAGTGATAATGGTAATTTATTTGGCTCCTTAGAATTTGCTATTGCATGTGCTAAGGCTAGCATTCAACCAATTCATGGATCAATCGTTAATATTTCCTACCAGTCACCAGTAGAAGATAAAAATCCTTCACCCCACAATTTTGCGCCTATTCTTTTAATTGCTAAAGACACAGTAGGATATAAAAACCTCTTAAAACTTGTTAGCTATACTTTTACCAAAAATGACAGAAAAATTTGCAACCATATTACAGTCGAAGATTTAGCCAGCCATCAACAAGGCATTATCGCCTTATCTTGTTATACAGAAGGAATAATTGGCAAAAGCCTATTAGCTGGCAATAAAAGCGCCGCAATATTTTGGACTAATGAACTTAAAAATATTTTTGGCGATCGTTTTTACTTTGAAATAATGCGTCACAATCTTGAGAAGGAACATTATATAGAATCAGCTTACCTTGATATAGCCGCGGAGCTAAGCATACCTTTGGTTGCAAGCAATATAGTACTCTTTAGCAAAATAGACATGTATGAGGCACATGACGTCTTGCTTTGCATATCAGCTGGAGTAGTCAGAGAAGAGCTAAATAGGAAAAGAGTAAGTAATCAATGTTACTTCAAATCAAGCGCGGAAATGCAACAGCTTTTCCATGACCTACCCGAAGCTCTGGAAAATACTGTAAATATTGCCCAAAGATGCTACGTTATGGCGCAAACACGCCCGCCAATGTTGCCAAGCTTCACTGCAGCTGGCGGCAATCTTGGAGAGGAGGAATTAATAAGGAAAGAAGCATTAGAAGGGCTGCTTAAGAGATTAGAAGCTAGATTTAAGCAGGAAGATATAATAGGTAAAACAGATCAAGAAATGATTAAGCAGCAATATTTAGAGCGGCTTAATTATGAGCTTGATATTATTTGTAAAATGAATTTCCCCGGTTATTTTTTAATAGTCTCGGACTTCATTAAGTGGAGCAAAGCTCAAGGCATAGCAGTAGGACCTGGGCGGGGATCAGGCGCTGGCTCTATGGTTGCGTGGTGCTTATTAATTACCGATCTTGACCCCATTAAATTTGGGTTGTTATTTGAGCGATTTTTAAACCCTGAACGCATATCAATGCCAGATTTTGACATTGACTTTTGTCAAGAAAGGCGGCAAGAGGTTATTGATTACGTACGCTCTAAATATGGAAATAATAGAGTAGGACAAATTATCACCTTTGGTAAAATGCAGGCTAAAGCAGTAATTAAGGACGTTGCACGGGTTTTAGGACTATCTTATTTATATGCTAATTACCTTACCGAACTAGTGCCATTTAATGCTGTCAATCCTGTTACCTTAAATCAAGCAATTGAAGAAGTCGCTGAGCTTAAACAAGCAGCGGAAGGCAAAGGTCTATACAACTTAACTGGAGAGAAAGAATTAATACAACAAGTATTATCTACTGCTCTAACCTTAGAAGGATTAAATAGACATGCTTCAGTCCATGCAGCTGGAATTGTCATTGCTGGCAGTGATTTAGTAGAAATAGTACCGGTTTGCATGGATGCCAGCGTCAATATGCTGATAGTCCAATATTCCATGAAATATGCTGAGCTTGCTGGGTTAATGAAGTTTGATTTTTTAGGCTTGCAAACTTTAACAGTAATCACTAAATGCCTAAAAATTTTAAGCCAGCAAGGAATTGAGCTTGACATCTCTGCTATTCCATTTGACGATCCCACCACTTATTCTATGCTATCTCAAGGGCATAGTGTCGGAGTATTCCAGTTTGAAAGCATAGGGATGAAAGAAGCTCTAAGACGCCTAAAACCTGATAGTATTCAGGACTTAATAGCGCTGGGTGCCCTTTATCGCCCAGGACCAATGGAGAATATTCCAATCTACATTGCTTGTAAGCATGGCAAGCAACAACCAGATTATTTGCATCCTTTGCTAAAACCCATATTAGAGGAAACATATGGAGTGATTATCTATCAAGAACAAGTACTGGAGATCGCTAAAGTTCTTGCTGGATATAGTCTAGGCAGCGCCGACTTACTGCGTAGAGCAATGGGTAAAAAGATAAAAGCTGAAATGGATGCGCAGCAAGAGTTATTTCTCAAAGGGGCAACCTCTAACAACATCTCCAGCGAACAAGCAAAATCCATTTTTGCTACTGTTGCTAAATTTGCCGGATATGGTTTTAATAAGGCTCATGCTTCCGCATATGGTGTAATTTCCTATCAAACTGCTTATCTAAAAGCAAATTTCCCAACCGAGTTTTTAACAACATGTTTAAACCTAGAAATTAATAACCAGGATAAAATTAATATTTTTATTCAAGAAGCAAAAAATAATCATATTAAGATTATCTCCCCTACTATTAATCTCTCTGCTGGGCATTTTACCGTTAACCCACAGGAAAAGCATTCCATAATTTACGGCTTGTCTGCAATTAAAGGGGTTAGCGCAAATTTTAGCGAAATTGTAGTAAAGGAGCGAAATAATCATGGAATGTTTAAAAATATCGTCAATTTTGTAGAGCGCATCCCGCCGCAAACTTTTAATCGACGATTATTCATAAATCTTATTAAGGCAGGCTGTTTTGATTGTTTAAATAATAATCGGTATCAACTATTTGTTAGCGTAACTAACTTGATGGCTTACGCTGTCTCACACGATCAAGAAAAAAAATCTTCTCAATTCAGCTTAATCAAGGTTGACTCACTAGCAAACGACATTCTGATTGAGGCTAAACCCTTAAGTAACGATCCTTTATCTTATGGAGAGTTCGAGGTATTAGGACTATTTATTAATAACCATCCCTTAAAGGAATTTCAAGATATTTTGCCAACTATAGACATCATTAATTCAAGTCAGCTCTCCCAATTGGATATGGGCTCCAGTCAGATAAAAATTGCGGGGATTGTCCAAAAAAAAGATGCTAGAATGTCGGCGCGGGGCAGATTTGTCAGCTTGCAGCTTTCTGATCAGTTTGGGATTTTTGAAGTTACTGTATTTAGTGAGGAAGCACTAAAAGATTATGCCAAGCTATTAACTGTTAAAGCAGTAATTCCTATAGAGCAGCAAATTAACGGTAAACCTAGTGATAACGGCTATAGCAGCAGTAACAAAACTACCGAAAAGTCAGAGCCGTATAGTGATGAAGATAGTATGAAGGCACTAATAGTAGTGTATTGTGATGCCTTTAAAGATGAAGGAGGGGTAAGACTTACTGCGAGGAATTTTATCAAGCTGGAAGACGCCCTTAAAGAAGTTACTTTTAAATTAAAGCTGTACCCAAGCAATCTAGATGAGTTAAAATTAATTATTAATACTTTAGAAAATTGCCAGAATACTGAGGCATCAAGCAATAATTCGGAAGTTACTTTACTGTTGACTATAAATAATGAATTTGTAGCAAAAGTTAATTTACGCGGCAGTTTTTGCTTAAGACCACAAGAAGTAAATATTTTAAATGCTTTTAATTGTGAATAATAGTTAGAACTTAACTAATTTATAATTCGTTTTACTTAAAATTGATTCTGCTTTTTCTTGGCTATTATTACGCACTCTAAAGACAGCTTAGATTTTAAGCTGAGCTTTTATAAATTCAATCGCTATCTCTATCCCTCTAGCATCTATGGAGTGAGCAAGGTTAGAGAGAATATGAGTCTGGTGAGGTATTGCGTGTTTGTTCAAGTAAGATGTTATGTTGTGCAGTTCTCTAACTGTAACAATTTCATCAAGCTCGCCATGGATTAAACATATAGGAGTAGTAATATTTACGCATTTTTCTGGTGTAATAAGGCGACCTGAAAAACCAACTACAGCAGCGAATGGATCTTGTTGAACTAGATTCAAATAAAGCCCCATCATTGTACCTTGTGAAAAACCAATTATTACAGTCTGCTTATTACTTAGCCCAAGCTCTTGTTGCTTTTCTCTAATTATTTGCATAACCATCGGTAGGCTCTTAGTCGCCAGTTTATACACCTGGGCTGGCTCTCTATCCTTTAGACTAAACCATTGATAGCCAAAAGGTGCCATGTCATACTCCTCTAACCCATGCGGGGATATAAAATGAGCAACAGATAGCCTACTTTGCATAAGAGAAGCTAAGCTAATTAGATCATACCCATCCGAGCCAAGACCATGTAAAAACACCACCAAGGCTTCAGGAGGCAGTTGCTGTGCTTGCAGCTCAGGGTAAGATGCAGAAGATGGATGATTTTCTCTCATTTTCTTTCCAATAATTGTCTATTATTCTATCCTAACAGTAAAAAATGCTTCTGTTTTCGCTTTTATCTCCTCAATTCCTACATCCGCCGGTTTCTCAACTAAAATCATTCCCTCAGAGCTAAAGTCAAAAATCCCTAGGTCAGTTATAACTCTATCAACTACTTTTTCTCCAGTTAGCGGTAAGGTGCACTCATTTAATAACTTTGCTTTGCCATCCTTAGTTAGATGCTCCATCAACACTACCACCCGCTTAACATTCGCTACCAAATCCATTGCACCGCCCATACCCTTTATCATTTTCCCCGGTACCGTCCAGTTAGCAAGGCTGCCGTCTCTCGATACCTGCAACCCTCCTAGGATAGTAAGGTTTATATGTGAGCCTCTGATCATCCCAAACGACTGCGCGCTATCAAAGTAGCTAGTTTCTGGCAGTTCCGTTATAGTTTGCTTTCCTGCATTAATTAAGTCCGCATCTTCCTCACCTGGCAGCGGGAACGCCCCCATTCCTAGCATCCCATTCTCACTTTGAAATATTACCCTCATATTCTCAGGAATGTGATTTACCACATTAGTAGGCATGCCAATTCCAAGATTGACATACATACCATCCTGCAGCTCTAATTTAGCAGCTAATCTGCATATCTCATCTTTGCTCCAACCCATAAACCATTATCTTAATAATTATTTTTCACCATATCTTATGCAAAGAATTGTTGCAACCTTTAACTGCCTTGTGTTGCAGACATACAATTGTTGCAGGCGTTTTACTAAAAAAGACTAGGAACGGAAAGCGCTTTAAAGCAACCCTATTCTTCCCTTAGCAATTCATTAATAGTAGTCTTTCTTCTGGTACTATCATCAACTTGCTTAACAATAACCGCACAGTAAAGGCTAGGTCTACCTTGTTCTTTAGCTGGTAGTGTACCAGCAACTACCACCGAATAAGCTGGCACCCTGCCATAAATAATTGCACCGGTTTCTCTGTTCACTATTTTAGTAGAAGCGCCGATAAATACTCCCATTCCTATCACTGCTCCTTGTTCTATCAATACTCCTTCAGCTATTTCTGAGCGAGCCCCAATGAAACAATCATCTTCAATTATTACGGGGTTGTTGTGAATAGGCTCTAACACTCCCCCAATCCCAACCCCTCCAGAGATGTGGCAATTTTTGCCAATATAAGCGCAGGAGCCAATAGTAGACCAAGTATCAATCATCGTTCGATCATCTATGTAAGCCCCTATATTAATAAAAGATGGCATTATTACAGTATTTTTGCCAATATAGCTGCCAGCTCTGATAATAGACCCTGGAACTAAGCGATAGTGGCAGCGCTGAAAATAACTAGTGTCTAGAGCAGCTGGGAACTGCAGCGGGATTTTATCATACCAACTGGTAAGACCATTAGAATAAATTTGGGGACTAGTAACTTGGAAATAAAGCAGAATTGCCTTTTTTACCCATTGGTTCACTGTCCATATATTTGACTTTTTTTCTACTGATTTTATTGTGCCTTGACTAAGTTGCTCAATAATCTCATTTAGAATTAGCTTTGCTTCTGACAATTTTTGCTCATTACTGGAGAGCTCATGGCGAATTTGCCAAAATTCTTCTATATTGCTATTATATTGCTGCATAAAATCTTATAATCACTATTGATAAAACTATTAAATAACTTTATTTTTTAAAGCTAAAATAGCAAATTTTAATTAGATAAAAAAGTATATAATCAATGTACATTGCTTGTCCACGCTGTGATACTAAGTTCATCGTTTCTGAAGAGCAAATAGGCGCTTATGGACGCAAAGTCAAATGCTCCAAGTGCAGCAATATTTGGCACCAAACTTTAAAAGATCACCTAAAGCTAGAGCCAGTTATAGCATCTTCACTAGTACCGCCGGCACCGCAATTTGGCGCAGGAGTTAACCTGCCAGCCTTGTTGCCAGTAAAAATAGCTGGTTATTTATATATTTTCCCATTAGCATTGATTAGCTTGATTATTTTTCTCGCAATTTTAATATTTCCTCAGCGGTTTGGAATTAACCCTGCTCAAAGTTTTAATGGGCTTAGTATTCAAGATGTACAGGTGCAAAATTATAAAGAACAACACAAGATAATTATTAGTTATAAAGTTGTGAATTCTACTAAGCATGAAGTTACAATGCCATTAATTCGCGTGAGAGTGTTTGATAAAAATAATAGAGTGGTAAAGTCTCATATAGCTAATCAAAATAATGTCAATTTAGCGCCTAAGCAATATATAAGCATTAAAACTGAATTTAATTCCATGCCTCCTTCTACGGAACAAGTCGATATAACTTTAGGAAATAAGCTAGATTTTGTGATAAGATAGATCGATGAAAAAGCAAATTAGCCACCCTAATCTTATCCCTAGGCTATTTGCTACGGCGCTTGATTTATTTTTTCTCTCTTTAGCGCAATTTTCGATAGCAAATTTTCTTTCTAAATTCCTCTTTTTTCTATTTTTCCAAAACTTTTTAACTGAGCGCCAGATTGACCTATGGGTATTTAAAACAATAGATCCCGTGATTAACTCAAAAAGTTTTCATGACTATTTCGTAAGCAGCGCTGATAACACAAAGCAGATTATTATTTATACTGTCTTATGCTTTGTCATATTTAATCTCATTATACCCGCTGTTTATTTTATTAGTTTTTGGCGTTATAAGGGGGCAACACCTGGAAAAATTATTATGCATATGAAAATAGTAGATGCGCGAAGTTTTACCTCCCCAACAACAGGGCAGTTATTTATTAGATTTCTAGGATATGGAATTGCTATATTTGGTATTTGGCTAATTGTTTTTAGCAAGCGCCGGCAAGCTCTGCACGATAAAATGGCTAAAACCGTAGTAATTAAAGCATAAAAAATGAGTATATTTCTCTAGTAAAGGAAAATTTGGGAGACGAAGTTTTACTTGCAAAAGAGCTAGGAGCGAAAAAGCCGAGGAGCGCAGTGTACTCTAACGTACTTGAGCACTGGCAACCGAAGGGCTCAGATAGAGCTAATTTTTCAAGTAACTGGATATGAAAGTATTGCTCAAGCTCTTCTAAGCAACGAGGCTATTAAATATTTCTTTACGGGTTTTTTCTTGCTTGCTTAGCTGGAGTTTTATTGCTTGTGAATGGTATTTTTTATTTACAGCTTTGGGTATAAAAATCAACCAAATATGGTTACTATATTGAGGTAGCATCTCTTAATTTAGCAGCAAATTTTTGCTCTACTTTCTCTATGATTAATTGATTAAGATTAATTAAGTCCATCTCGGTTAATGTCCTATTATTAGCCTGAATCTGTACTGAGACAGCTATAGATTTATTATTCGATCCAACTTTCTGATCTAAATAAAGGTCAAACAACTCTACCGATTTTATTAAATGCGGGTCAATGTTTTTAATGCAAGATAATATTTCGCCTACTGGCTGGTCTTTAGCGATTATGAAAGCATAGTCGCGTGAAGTAGGTTGAAAATGTGAAGGATTAAAGTCAGCTTTTTGCCCTGATCTTACTTTTGCAGGAGGAAGAGCAGAAATATTTATTTCAAATATTACAACCTCGCTATTGGCTAGATCATAGTGTTTCGCAATTGTAGGTTGTAATTGTCCAAAATAGCCGATAATAGTCTTACCAAGTTTTAAACACGCTGACCTAGTTTTATGGTAATAAGGCAAATTTATTTCGCTAATTTGGCATTTATCAATTGCAAGTCCTAGATGCGATAATATTGCAGCTATATCAGTTTTTACATCATATACATCAAATATCTGCCCTTTGGAGTAGCAGTTTTTGGGAACATTTTGTCCGATTCGGAGTCCTGCTGCAAAACAAGTTTCGCCTTCTGCTTCTGTGGTGCTAAAAATAGGTCCAACCTCGAACAAAGACAAATCCTTGATAGATCTGGCAAAATTCTTAGCTGCTAATCTTAATAAATTAGGAATTATACTTGCGCGCATATAATTCAGTTCTTGGCTTATTGGGTTTACAATTAATAAATTGTTGTTTATTTCCCCAAACATTGCCGCCTCATTAATATCCATAAACGACCAAGTTACTACTTCACTTAATCCACGATTTGCCAGTACTCTCTTAATATCGATTGTTCTTGTATAGTACGGAGGAATAATTCTAAGAAGATTTGAAGCAGCAGGCAAAGGAATTTCGGGCAATTTATCATATCCATAAATTCTTAGAACTTCCTCTGCTATATCTTCTTTAATATTGACATCATTTCGCCAGGAAGGTACTTTAATCTCTAGCTGCGGATTATCTGCGGCGTTAGAATCACCTGATTCCTCTAATACAAAACCCAGCTTTTGTAAAATATGGCTTACTTCCAGATAAGTAAAATCCATACCGCTAATTTTATACAAGAAGCTTAAAAAATCTTTGATACTCGGGAAAGTAATTTTTTTGCTTTTTACCGTCTGTTCACCTGCCCAAATAATTTGTGAAGCGGAGCCATCGCATAACTCTAAGATTAATTGCGTAGCAATATCCATCACTTTTAAAGTAAATGCTTGGTCTACCCCTCTCTCAAATCGGTAGCTAGAGTCACTAGCAATACTATATTCCCTCACACTCTTGGCTATTGCCACCTTATCAAAGCAAGCTGCCTCTAGCAAAGCGTTTTTTGTATCAACACTGCATGCGCTGGCGGCACCTCCTATAATACCAGCTAAACAATGCGTTTCTTTATCATCACTAATGATTAACGGGTAGTCTTCACCAGTGTGCTTTAAGGTATATTCCTTATTATTCAAAGCAGTAAAAACCACTTTATGGGCTGGTGGTGGGAGACCAACTTTAATATTTCTGCTTAACTTATCAGCATCATAAATATGCATAGGCTGGGCAAAACTATAAGATATATAGTTAGCGATATCAACTAAGGGGGAGATTGAGCTAACGCCAATATTTCTTAATAATTGTCGTAGCCACAACGGACTTTGATAATTATTGACGTCCCTTATCTCACGTACTGCAAACAAAGTGCAGCTAGAAGCATCGAGAGATACAGAAAAGCTAGATTTAAAACTATTAACTATCTCAGGAACTTGTAAAGGCAATAATTGCCCTACGCCCTTTGCCGCCAGCTCTCTTGCTATTCCATATACTCCAAGCACATCCGGACGATTAGGGGTAACATTAATATGAATTAGAGGATCATCTAAGCCATAATATTTTAAAATCGACTCTCCTACCTTAGCATCGCCTGGCAATTCAATTATGCCATTCGAATTTTCGCCAACTTGTAGCTCTTGCTCGGAACAAAGCATTCCATAACTTTTAACTCCTCTAATTTCGGCTTCTTTGATTTTAAGTTGTCCAGTTGGAACAGTCGCGCCAATTTTTGCGAGCGCTACCTTAATACCTTCTCTAGCATTGGGAGCCCCGCAAACAATTTGTTTTATGCCATCATTAGTTTGCACCTGACATATTTTTAATTTACCAGCAGTTGGGTGAGGCTCAGTCGCTACAATATAAGCAACCGTAAAATCTTTTAGTTCTTCTCTTCTATCTTTTATTTCCTCAACCTCAAAGCCAATAGAAGTAAGGTTGTCAGCAATACCTTCTAATGAAGCAGAAGTATTTAGAAAATTCTTTAACCATGACAGAGTAAATTTCATCTAGTAAGTCCTCCAGCTAACGTTGGAATATCAAATGGTAAAAAACTATAGTGCTGTAGCCAGCGCATATCCCCATCAAAAAACTGCCTTAGATCCTTGATCCTATATTTTAACATAGCAAATCGCTCCACTCCAAGACCGAAAGCAAAGCCTTGGTACTTCTCAGTATCCACGTTCGCATTCTTAAGCACCTCTGGATGCACCATGCCGCAGCCAAGTACCTCTAGCCACCTTGCACCATCTCCCAGCTTAATATCTACTTCTGCGGAAGGCTCAGTAAATGGGAAAAAACTTGGTCTAAATCTTATTTCACAAATTTGTTGCTCAAAAAAAGTTCTAATGGTTTGCAGAAGCAGAGATTTTAAGTGCCCAAAATTAGTTTGCTCATCAACCACCAATCCTTCTATTTGATGAAACATTGGAGTATGAGTTTGATCCCAATCTGCACGGTAAACTCTACCTACAGATATAAACCTATAAGGCGGAGAAGCGACCTGCATGCTCCTCACTTGCACAGGGGAAGTATGAGTGCGCAGTAATTTTTGACCTTGCTCAACATAAAAAGTATCGTGCATTTGCCTTGCTGGATGATTTATTCCCATATTAAGCGCGGTAAAATTATGGTAATCATCCTCAATATTTGGTCCATCTTTAAGAGTAAAACCAAAGGAAGTAAACAGTTGGATTAATTCTTCGGTACATTGGGTAATAGGATGCATCCTGCCTGTAATTAAAGGTTTTGGCGGCAGGGTTAGGTCTAGTCTTTCTTTTATTAAACGTTCCTTTAATTCCTCTTCTTCTAAGATACTCGCCTTATCAACGATTAATTCTTCAATTTGTTGCTTAATCACATTAACTTCTTTACCAAATATCTTGCGTTCCTGTTCATTAAGCGCAGAGAGCTTTTTCATTTCTTGAGTCAAGACTCCTTGTTTGCCAAGAAATTCCACTTTAATTTGTTGTAATTGTTTTATATCAACAGCAGCATTAATTTTGCTTTGTGCTAAGCTTAAAATTTGTATAAGCATATTTTTGGTCTTTTTGCTCAAAGATACTTTGTAAAAAGCGCTAGAATAAATTATTTTTTGTCCTAAAGCAATTAAGCTGACAAAATTTATTTACTATAAATTTACTGAAAAGAGAGGTTGTTCTGCCTCAACTTGCTTATCTTTTATTTTTAGACTAGCATATTTTTTTTTTTTGTGTTAAAAGTTTTGAAGTATATCCACTTATGAAAGATTTATAAGGTTTTACTATGCAAGATAGAATAGAACAAGAGGTTATCGAGATAACTTCAGCAACACTGAAGATCGATAAGAATAAAATTAGCTTAGCTTCTAGCATCACTGATGACTTAGGAGCAGACAGCTTAGATCAAGTAGAATTAATGATGGCAATTGAAGCAGCATTTAATCAAGATATATCTGATGAAGATGCTAGTAAAATCTCCACAATTGCAGATATTGTCAATTACATTAAAACAAAAATTAATCCTAATCAATAAGTTAGATTTCTTATTTTAAATCTAACCAATGTTCTTAAATAATAATATAAAATTTAAGCATGTCCTCGCGAAGAGTAGTAATTACAGGCTTAGGGTTAATCACTCCACTAGGTATTGATGTTAGCTCAACCTGGGAGAGAATTTTGCAAAGCCAAAGCGGCATAAAGAAAATTGAGGGATTCGATACCTCCCATTTTCCCTGCAAAATTGCCGGTCTTATTGATAAGACAGAAGAGCACGGCTTTAACCCTTTAAATTTCATTGATGCGCGTGATATTAGAAAGATGGACTTATTCATCCAATATGGTATTGCTGCTGCCACTCAAGCCGTTGTCGATAGTCAATGGCAACCGCAAGATGAATATGAGCGTGACAGGACTGGAGTAATAATAGGTTCTGGCATAGGAGGATTACGCGCTATCGAAGAAACCTCGCGCAGTTTCTATGAAGCCCAAGCAAATAAAGAGGTGGCAACGCGCAAAGTCAGTCCATTTTTTATTCCTGCATCCTTAATTAATTTATTATCAGGGCATGTTTCAATTAAATATGGATTTACTGGTCCAAACCATTCAGTAGTTACTGCTTGCTCTACAGGAGCACATGCAATAGGCGATGCAATGCGTATCATCAAGTACGGAGATGCAGATGTAATGATAGCCGGCGGGGCAGAAGCTCCTATTACTGCAGTAGGGGTAACAGGCTTTGCTTCTGCTAAAGCTCTATCCACCAATTATAATGATAATCCTATTCAAGCATCGCGCCCATGGGACCAAAATCGTGACGGGTTCATCATGAGCGAGGGAGCTGGAGTAGTGGTGCTGGAAGAGTATGAGCATGCGATGAAGAGAGGCGCGAAGATTTATGCTGAGATCGTAGGTTACGGGTTAGCTGGGGACGCTCACCATATGACCTCTCCTCATCCACAAGGTAGAGGAGCTTATAATGCTATGAAGAACGCACTCAAAGATGCTAAAATTACTCCTGAAGATATCAATTATATAAATGCTCATGGCACCTCAACAATTCCTGGTGATGTTATAGAGCTTGCAGCAGTGCAAAAGTTATTTCTAGAAAGTAACCCGCAGGTGTTAATGTCATCCACTAAATCTGCTATGGGGCATCTTTTGGGGGCGGCAGGAAGCGTAGAATTTATAGTTGCCATATTATCTATGATGGATCAAATTGCTCCACCCACCTTGAACCTGCATAATCCTATTGCCGAAGCTAAAATAGATTTAGTACCGTTAATAGCAAAACCCGCAAAAATTAATTATGTGTTATCCAACTCATTTGGTTTTGGGGGAACAAATGTAAGTTTAGTGATTAAAAAGATCTAATAATATCTCCTCTTAATGTGCTCACATTTTATTTTTTATTTATAGCTTTCTCATCACCAGGCAGTAATCCATCATTACCTTGCCAAGGGGAAGTGAAGTCAAATTCTCTAAATTCCTGATCAAGCTTTACCGGCTCATACACTACCTTTTTTAAGATCTCGTCATATTTAACCTGCAAGTGCCCAGTCAAAGGAAAATCCTTACGCAGCGGATGACCAACAAAACTGTAATCGGTTAGTATGCGTCTTAAGTCATGGGTATCAGTAAAATTTATGCCAAACATATCATAAGCCTCACGCTCATACCAGCAAGCAGCGCTAAATAGATTGGTAATAGAAGGAATAGAGTCGTTTTCCCCTACCAATAACTTAATTAATAAACGTTGGTTTAATTTGAGACTTAGCAAACTATAAACAACCTCAAACCGCTTTTGACGTTCAGGAAAATCAACAGCAAATAAATCAGTCAACAATGTAAAACGTAAATCAGCAGAAAGTTTAACAAAAGACAAAATAGCTAGCAAATTATTTATTTCAGTTTGATAAGCTATAAAACCTGCGACATATAATTTCTTAACAGCAAGTTTGTTAGTGCTTATAAATTCTGCAAGGTTGTCGCATTCGGTGGACATATATAAGGATTATTTAAGTTAAACTTAGTAGAGCGTCGAATTTTTCGCTGCAGTTGCAATAAACCATAAAGTAAAGCCTCAGCAGTAGGAGGACAGCCTGGCACATACATATCTATTGGTATAATCTTATCACACCCTCTGACTACTGCGTAAGAATAATGATAATATCCACCTCCATTAGCGCAGCTACCCATAGAAATAGCCCATTTAGGCTCCGCCATTTGATCATAAACCCGGCGTAAAGCAGGCGCCATTTTATTAGTTAGAGTGCCAGCTACTATCATCAAGTCAGATTGACGTGGACTAGGTCTGAATAACATTCCAAATCTATCCATATCGTAACGACTGGCTGCAGCTTGCATCATCTCTACAGCGCAGCAAGCAAGACCAAAAGTCATTGGCCACAGAGAATTAGCCCTCGCCCAACCAATCAGTTCATCAACCCTAGTAAGAAGAAAGCCGCGGTTAGATAATTCCTCATTAAGAAAACTATCCGTTTCTTGCATGTTATTTTCTTGAATTATTCCCATTCTAACGCTCCTTTTTTCCATTCATAAATAAAACCAATTGTTAATACAAATAAGAAGAACATCATCGACCAAAACCCTAGCTGCCCTATATCTTTTAATACTAATGCCCAGGGAATTAAAAAAGCAATTTCTAAGTCAAATATTATAAACAAAATAGCAACCAAATAAAATTGGATATTAAACTTACCCCTTGCATTACCAAATGGATCAAACCCACATTCATAGCTCTTTAACTTATCTACTTCGGGCTTTTTATCAGCAAGAAGCTGAGGAAGAGTTAGCGCTATGATGGCAATAACAAGAGCAATGCCAAAAAATACCGTAATTGGCAAATAGGTCATTAGAAATTCCGAGGCAGCAGTTTGATGCGGCATGTTTATAGCAATCTAAGAATTATAATGAGCAACTAAATCTAATGATATTACATCAACATACTAACTGCAATAGCTTTATCTTAACAAGCAATATTATCTTTGCCGAAAGTTGCTTGACAAGATTTAAGCTAGAATAACTTGTAATAAAACAGGAGGACAAAGCATCAATTTACTCCTTATCTTCTTTCATTTTATTAGTTATGTATAATTTATAGGCAGTTTGATAAAAGCTAATCGCCTCTTCCACTAAGGTCGGCAGGTTTTGTACTTGCTCTCGCTGATTATTGGCTAGCAGCTTATAAGTTTTCGGCTCTTGATTTGGCGCTAAGATTACTAAATGCTCATCTTTTAAATATCCTAGCAGCTGGTAAGTGCCGATAAAAGCTCTGCCAACATCTTGTTGTAATATGTCTTTGCCAAAAAACTTGCTACGGTATTCTAGTTTAGCTAGCCCTAAAATGGTTGGGGCGATATCTATTTGGCTTGCCAATTGCTCTATTCTTTGAGGAGCTAAAATGTAAGGAGCATAAATAATTAAAGGGATATGATATTTGTGAACAGGCAAATCAGTTTTTCCTGCGCTTGAGGCACAATGATCCGCCGTGATTACGAATATAGTATCTTTAAACCATGGACGCTTTTTAGATTCTTCTATAAATTTGCCTATTGCATAATCAGTATATTTTACTGCCGCGCTGCGCCCCTGTCCAGATGGCAAGTCGATGCGCCCATTAGGGAAAGTATAAGGGCGGTGATTGGAAGTAGTCATAATAAGAGAAAAAAACGGTTGGTTATCTTGATGATGTTGATCAGCAATTTCTAGGGATTTGACTAATATATCTTCATCAGCTACTCCCCATATATTAGAGAAGCTAACTTCCCCCTTTTTTAAATTGCTGCGATCAATGATATGATAATCATTACCATGAAAATAATTATATAAGTTATCAAAATAACTATATCCTCCAAACAGGAAATTAACTTTATAGTCATGATTTCTAAAAACGCTGCCAATATTGAATAATCCTTGATTATTAGTGCGGCGGATAATTGATGAGCCGGGCGTTGGAGGGATCGATAAAGTAAGAGCTTCTAATCCTCTTACCGTTCTAGTGCCAGTAGCATATATGTTGGTAAAGAACAAGCTTTGCTCTGCTATAGCATCTAGGTAAGGGGTAATATCCTTCTCATTACCAAATTGACCCATGAACTGTGCGCTTAAACTTTCCACCACGATTAAGATAATATTATATTTCTTTATATTTTGCTGCTCAGAATATACTAAGCGGTCAAGGCTATATTGAGGGGTTAGCAGTTTTTGATTACTTTGAATTACCAGCTCGTTGACTATACTTAGTGCTTTTTTCTCCTCTATGGTAGGATAGAGTTGGGGGTAGTCTAATATGTTGTTACGAAAAGCAGAAAAAAACTCATACGGTCCGTTATATGCCAGTTCAGCAGCAAATCTATTATTGCTAATTGCTGTCTTATGAGAATCATAAAAGCTAAAAATTATCCCGCTTAGTATAAAAGCCCCAATAATTAGCCGCTTCTTATAGAAGTAAGGAGTATTGGCAGTCAATTTTAAGGTACGCTGCCGATAATAAATAAAGCTTAGCAATGCAGCGCTTAAAATGATTGCGAACAGTAAGGGAAATAACGGCAGTGACTCTCGTAGAGTACCGATGATCTCGTTAGTGTAAATTAGGTAATCTACAGCGATAAAATTAAACTTAGTGCCAAACTCATCCCAAAATATTATTTCCGCGATACTAGTAGAAATTAACGCTAAGAAACCAAGAAAGCAGCCTAAAGTAACTATTACTTTATACGGGAGTTGATATCGCGGCAAAAGCTTAGTGCATTGGTTGATTATAAGCAAAATTAGGGGGAGAAAATAGCAAGCTGATACTATGTCATTTAAAGCGCCCATTAGCAAAATAAATGGTATTTCGATAACAGATATTTGTTTTTGCCATATTGCATAGCTAGTAAGAAGAAGACGAGTAACAAGCTGAAATAGAAGATATAGTACAATTGGCAAGATCTTTCTAATCAACGGAAGATTACTCCTCTATATAATTTCTAGGGGCGCAAAAAGATCTAGCGCTATCTTGCTTAAGAAATTTTATTATCTGTTCGACTATCGAATTATCTTTATATTTAGTTGCAGCTTTTTCTATTTTTTTAGCCAATATTCCTTCTCCTAAGAAAATTTCATTCACTGCTTGCAAAGCTTGTATAGTGTGAACTTTGTCAAAGCCTCTTCTTTTCATGCCAACTAAATTAATACCTTCTAGTACGGCTCTATCATTAGTAGCAAGTCCAAAAGGTATTAAATCTCTAGCTAAACCTGAAAGCCCACCTATCATTGCATGGTCGCCAATACGGACATACTGATGGACAGCCGCTAGCCCTCCTATTATGACATAATCGCCGACCTCCACATGACCGGCAAGGCTGGCATAATTTGCTAAAACTGCTTTATTACCTACTTTGCAGTCGTGCCCTATGTGAGAACCTACCATTAGCAAACAGTGGTCGCCTACTGTAGTTACCATTCCGCCATCTTCACTGCCAGCTTGTATAGTAACATATTCTCTGATAATATTATTACTGCCAATAATTGTTCTAGATTTCTCGCCTTTATATTTTAATATTTGGGGAGGCTGACCAATAGAGGCAAAGGGGTATATAATAGTGTCATCGCCAATTATAGTATCTCCTTCTATAACTACATGCGATTTCAGCACTACATTACTGCCTAATTTTACCTTTTCTCCTACCAAGCAATATGGTCCAATTTTAACGTTGCTTCCTATTATAGCTCCAGAACTAACTATTGCGGTTGGGTGGATATCAGCAGCGCTCACTATATATTACCTATCTTTTACCATTGCTGTAAACTTACTCTCAGCTACTAGCTTTTTGTCTACTTCGGCGTGGGCAGAAAATTTCCATACTTGACCCCTATTTTGTTCAATTTTAGATGAAATATAAAGCATATCCCCAGGTACCACAATTTTGCGAAATTTTGTTTGTTCAATTGTCATGAAGTAAACATCTTTATTAGCTCTACTATTTATAGATTTGGCTACTAAAACAGCAGAAACCTGGGCCATCGCTTCAATAATTAAAACGCCTGGCATTATAGGCTTAGAAGGAAAATGCCCTAAGAATTGCGGTTCATTAAAAGTAACATTCTTGATGCCTATTATAGATTCATTAATCTTAAGCTCGATAATTCTATCAACCAACAGAAAAGGATAACGATGCGGGATCATTTCCATAATTTCTACAATGTCCATACTATTTAATATATTCATACTTTAAGTTTTTAGTAAATAATTCCTTAATAGTTCAGTTAGCTATTCTTTTTTATTAGATTTTTAAGGATTACTGATTGCTTATGCCAATCTCTAATAGGAAGGCTAGGGTACCCCCCTACTATTGTTCCTGATTCTATGTCGCCTATCACTCCTGCCTGCGCCGCTACTTGAGCTTTATCGCCTATATTTAAGTGACCAGCTATGCCCGCCTGACCGCCAATAGCACAGTATTTGCCAACTTCACTGCTGCCTGCAATACCTGCTTGCGCTACAATGACACTGCCACGTCCTATTTTTACATTATGCCCTACTTGTACTAAATTGTCTATACGGCATAAATCTTCTATAATAGTATCAGTTAATGAACCACGATCTATAGTGGAGTTAGCACCAATTTCAACATTATTGCCGATGCGGACTAAACCAGTATGCAATATTTTATGATGTACGCCTGCGTCCGTGGCAAATCCAAATCCATCCTGACCAATTCTTGCTCCTGGTAGAATTACTGCATCATCTCCTATAATACTATAGCTGATAGAGACGTTAGAATAAATCATTGCCCTACTCCCGATGACTACTCCATAATCTATAAAACTGCCAGCTTCAATAATGCAGTCATCTCCAATAACGCAATTATCCTCAATAACTACATTATGTCCTATATAGCAATTTTTGCCTATTTTAGCAGAGGAGGATACATACGCAGAAGGCATAATGCGAGTGGAGTAGGTTTTTGCTCGTGTATAAAATAAATCTATTAATTGTTTGTAAGTAAAGTAAGG
>JACCDN010153150.1_pt1 | contig 22841 bp, 14 predicted proteins | sample 7441691 | NCBI WGS metagenome assembly JACCDN01 (sample SAMN15323439, study PRJNA562643) | freshwater metagenome | isolation source: river surface water | place: USA:Blue River Watershed | collected 2017-08-16 | reverse complement strand
TTTCATCATTTAATTTAGCTTGGTGCATAGCTATAAAGCCATGCTCTTCTAAATTGTTTAAAGCTTTAGATGCAGTTGATTGTGAGCATTTAAATAGGGTGCTTAGCTCAGTTTGAGTAATGGTTGATCTCCAATCACCACATGCTTGATATGAACAGGTTGAGCGCATGTAAAGTAATAACCAGATTAGTTTTTGTAGTGGAGAGAGTGCTTCATTTTTAATTAAAGCCTCTACTTGTTTGTTGTTAAACTTAACAAACATTTTGGTGTCGTCAAGAAATGCGCGCGCTTGTTCAGTGTTGGTATTAGTTTGTGCATTATGTCTATTTGCAGCAAGTTTTAATTCATTGAACACAGCAACGGGTAGTGTAGGGGTGATAACATTAATTTCATTTTGGTTATCAATTCTATTGCGAGTAATTTGAAAATAGCCTTTGGCTTCCAATTCCTTCTGTAAAACAAAAATATATTCTTCGCTAAGATTAAGGCGCTCTTCCCAAACAGTTCCAGGAATAGTAACAGAGCGGGTGCCGCTTTTTGCTCTTTCATAATTGGCATACAAATCAGCTAGTACATAGTAAAGACGCTCTGATTCTTTAAGCTCAGGATTGGTAATAATATGCAGGGCAACGCAAGATGCTATCGCTGAATAGCCTCTTGTTTCAGCTAAAGCTAGCATTTGTGCGTTAGAACACGACACTTTACCTATTTTAGGGTAAAACTCACCCGTTACCGCAAAACTTGCAGTTTCCATTGGACAAACCTCCACTGTTAAGTTAATTGCCGGTACTTTTTTAAGAGCAAAATAATCTTGTTAGGAATAAAATGCCTTAAAATTTCGAGCAAAACTTGATATTTAATGCCAGTGAATGTAATATGATGGTACGAATCAGTCATATTTCACCACTGCACTTTATAATAACACTTTAATCTAATATGCTAACTATCTCTGCTGGCAACCCCCAAATTTGCAAAATAAGTAATTACACGTTAATCTTACATTAAGATCTTGAATTTGTAAAATCTTGTCAAACATGATCCAAAAATATTTTTTTACAACATTTTGTTGTTGGGGAGCTTTCGGTGGAAGATTTAGAACATAGTGTTAACGGGCGCGAGCATGTAGGTAGAATAATTTCTAAATGTGACATGTTATTAGACTTGTTAGAAAAGCGTGCAGCTGATCCTAATGACAATATGGTTTTAGATAAAAAGTTTTCTCCTGCAGAAGCTGAGCAACTGGTTGGAAGAACTAGACAGACATTGCACGTTGCTGAGAAGCAACATAATGTAATTAAGCCAGATCGTAATAATGCTACAGGCAGGATTGTTGGCTATTCTTTAGAGCAAATAAATGAGCTAAGAAAATATTTCAATACACAACCACATAGAAAGAGCTCTGATCCATGCTTGAAGATAGCTGTTCAGTCTTTTAAAGGTGGTGTAGCAAAAACTATTACTAGCATTCATTTTGCTAGGTATCTTGCTATAAAAGGGTATAGAGTTTTATTGGTGGATTTTGACGCCCAAGCATCAGCAACTCTTTCAATGGGGTTTAATCCAGATAGAGATTTTACATCACAGGACACTTTGTTGCCTTATTTGGAAGGAAAACAACCGGATTTACATTATTGTATCCGCGATACTTATTTCCCAGGCATATCTTTAATACCAAGCTGCTTGCAGTTTTATTCAGCTGAGTATCAGTTGGCACATAAGGCGGCAACTAGTAGAGATGAGCTGGAAAGAATGGGGTATTTTACTGAGTTTGTCGACGCTTTCAAATCGGTAGAAGATTATTATGATGTGATTCTTTTTGATAGCCCTCCTGCTCTAGGTATGATTACTATTAATATTTTAACTGCGGCAGATGCTTTAATTGTTCCTACGCCTCCAGCTTTATATGATATTTCGTCAACAGTGCAATATTTTAAAATGATCAAAAGTGTGTTTGATGATATTGCCCCTGATAAACAATATAAGTTTATTAAAATACTTATTACTAGGGCAGATTTACGCAAACATAAGAATGCTGATTTTGTTAAAATGATGGAAGAAGTTTTTGCAGGTAGTATTTTTAAAGAGATTTTTCATAGCACTTCAGCAATAGATACCTCTACCGCAGAATTTAAGTCCATATATGAAACAGGTAAAGAAGATAAAAGGGCGGTTGCTATTGCTAACAAGGTGTTTAGAGAAATTGAAACAGAGATTTTGAAGTGCTGGCCAAGTAAAGTGCTAGCTCTTGAAGAAGAAGGGGTTATTTAATGTCAAAAAATAAAAGTGAAGGTGGTTTTGCGGATTCAATTCTAGCTGATTTTACTAAAGCACAAAAAGCTAAGAGTGTTGTATCTGAGAATGCGGTATCTGTTCCAACTACTAAGTTAGGCGCTGCTAGCTCAGCAGAAGAATTAATTCGAAGGGTGCCAATTATAGAGATTGATCCAACAGCTTGTGAACCCTGGTCTTATCACAATAGAGATAGGGTATGGCTTAATAAAGATAATTGTAAGGATCTTATTAATTCTATTTCTAAAGTCGGACAGCAAGAGCCTGTATTGATTAGAAAATCAAAAGAAGGGTCTTCTAACAAATATGATGTGATATATGGTGTTAGGCGCTGGTTTGCATGTAAGGAAATTAAAGGTCAAAAACTGCTTGCGAAATTGACGGAAGCTAGCGATAGAGAATGCATGATCTTAATGCACATAGAGAATGCCGATTCAAAGGATATTTCTGATTTTGAAAGAGCATATTCATTTCGAGTTCAATATAAAACGGGGGTTTTTGTTTCGCAAAATGATTTTGCTGAAGCAATGAATATATCAAAGGGGATGGTAACAAAACTATTTACAGCAGCTGAGCTTGCTGATTACCCTTGGTTTAGCGAATTCGTAACTAATAAGGTTGAGGTCCCTCTTATTAAAGCGTATAAGATTGCCTCCTCCTTGAGGAATAAATTTACCAAAGAATTTGTAGATGGTGAGATATCCAAGTTGCGTGAAAATTTAGCGATAGATAAGAAAGGTATTTCTACAGGAAAATTTATTAATTTCTTAGAGAGCATTATTTTTAGAGATGACTCGGATAAAAAGAAGCTGATAGATGATATATCAAGTAAGACTCATAATTTTATAGTAAAAATTGACACCAAAAATAAGCTTACTGTTCAAGTAAAGCCAGGATTAAATAAGAAGGAAGCAAGTGCTTTGCTCGAAAAAGTTATGGACGTATATTATTCATAATGATTTCCTGGGTAAATTTTCCTCCAGAAACAGAGGAAACTTTCCTCGGGAAACTTACATCTTACTTGAGGGGACGATATGACAGAGAAAGTAGAAAGCTTTACTTCAATGATAAGGGGGCTGTCAGTAGCAAGATCTGATCAAGCCTCGGATTTTACGGTCCCGGTAAGAAACTTGCACGTTTCACCGTTTCAGCCCAGAAAGAGCATGAAGCCTGAAGAGCTAAATGCCTTGGCCGATTCAATAAAGCAAAATGGTCTTATTAATCCAATTACTGTTAGGGCCTCTAAGGACAACGGAAAGTTTGAGATTATTGCTGGTGAAAGAAGGTATAGAGCAGTTTTCATGCTAGGCTGGTCTGATGTGCAGGTGATAGTTAAACAGTTAGACGACAAATCAGCACACGCTGTAGCATTGGTAGAAAATCTCCAAAGAGAAGATCTTAACCCTATGGAAGAAGCGTATGGATACATGGAATTATTGGAAAATTATGCGCTTACTCACGAGCAAGTTGCTGAATCAGTAGGTAAGCCTAGATCAACAATTAGCAATTATATTCGTTTGCTAGAATTATGCGAGCCAGTGCAAATGCTTCTACGTCAAAACCAGCTTGATCTTGGTCATGCCAAAATACTTGCTTCGTTAGCTGCTAATATTCAGGCTGATTTGGCTAATAAAGTGGTGCAGAATAAATTATCTGTAAGACAGCTTGAAACGCTAATTAAGCGCGTAGTTCTCTCACCTGATAAACCAATATTAAAGCGTCCTGTTGACGATAGATTTAAAAATATTTCTGTGCTCTTAAAACGAAAACTGGGTGAGGACTTTGAGGTGAACATTGCGAAGTCTTCGCCTAATAGAATTTCATTCACCAGCGAAGAGTCTATGGTTAAATTTATGGAACTCTTAACTTAAATCTATACCATTATCAGCAATTGATTGCTTCATAGTGAAAACGTGCCTACCTTACTTTGCAAATAATTGGAGTTACTAATCATTTTGTTACTATCCAATTAGATGAACAAGATCTCGATATCCGCTTAAAACCCTAACAACTTCAATGGGTGATACGGGGTTATAGACTATCAGATAATGCCATTTGAAGGGCCAAAATTTAACAGATTTATCCGTTAAATCCTCTCTAAAATGCCCCATCTGCGGATTGTCCGCGATACTTTCCATCGCGCTATATAACGAATCAAGAAAAACATGTGCCGCAGCAGGGTTCTCTTGGGCAAGATAGGTAATAACTTCCTCTATATCTTGTTCCGCTGCTGGTGATAAATAATACTTTGATATCATTCGGCATCCTTAGCTATCGAATCAATTTTTCCCTTCAATCGCTGGTAGCTAGCTTCGGCAGAAATTTTCTTACCCTCGGTCAGTTGCTGTAGGCCAAGTTCAATAGCTTGGTTGAGCTGTCCAATTTTTTGCGCCTGGAGATCGTCATGGGTGTGCAATAGTCTGAGCGACTCCCTAATTACTTCGCTCGCTGATGTATACATGCCACTAGTCACCTTGTTTTGTACAAATTTCTCAAGCTCTGGCGTTAGGGAAATATTCATTTTCAACCTCCAGTTGTTAGACCTATATAACGAATTATAGCATATTATGACATAGTTTGTTATTTGCTGGTAGAGCTATTCTAATAGGCGTAGCAGTCGCGTAAGAGCAAATATTTTTCTGGGTACACGGCAGCTGCCTGTAACCTGCTGATTTATATGAAAAAACAGCCTGCTACATTTGAAAAACCCCATTTCCGATAATATCTATTATTTGAATCTGTGGTATGGCATCTGTAGATACTGTGAGTGTACAATAAACACAAAATCCCTTGCTTTAACGTTATAGAGCAGATACACTTAAATTAGAAACCTAAAATTTACAACATATAAAGGAAATACTAAGCGTGCGCTTGACTTATTTATTTAAACGGGGCTATACTTACATTAACGTGACCCTGCCTAGCCTCTCATTGAAGCTCAAATTGGTGGGGTCGATTGTTTTATGAGTCCACAAAATTTTCAAAAACTCCCGCTTAACCATAAACAACACTTAGAGTTACTCAAAAGCAGAGGCTTAATTATCACCGATCAAGCTTTGGCTGAGCATTACCTCGAGTATGTTGGCTACTACAGATTATCAGGATTTTTTAGATCTTTTTATACCCAGACTAGCAGCCAAGAGCATAGCTTTAAAGTTGATACGACATTCACTGATGTTGTAAATCTATATGAATTTGATACCGAACTGCGTTCGATCTTACTCTCTGGAATTGAGCGGGTAGAGGTTGCAGTTCGTGCGGTGGTCAATAATATAATGTCAGCAAAATACGGTGCTCACTGGTATTTAGATAAAGGTCTATTCACAGCAGAGTTTAATCATAGTGGTTTTATTAGGTTAGTTGAAGATGAGACTGGGCTAAATAAGCGCGGTGGAAAAAATCCTATATTTCAATCATATTATAAAAAATATCATTCCCCAGAGCTGCATGCCTGTTGGATGCTTGGGGAAATTTTAAGCTTTGGAACATGGTCAAAGATTTATCAAAATCTATTAAATGGTTATGATAAAAAGCAAATTGCTAGAAAGTTTAATATTCCTCATTATCATGTTTTTCAATCTTGGTTACATGCAGCATGCTTTACTAGGAATCTTTGTGCTCATCATAATATGATTTGCTTTAAGAATTTTCATATAACGCCAATTAGACCAGTTAATTGGCAACTAAATGAGCAAAAAATTTTTGATAAGCATCACACCTTGTTTTTACAAGCATCAATTGTGCAATTTTTACTAAAATCAGCATCTCCTAATACCAGGCTTACACCGGAATTAACCAAATTGTTTAATCAGTATCCAACGATATCAATTGCTAGAATGGGCTTTGATGTGGATTGGGAAACTTATGAGGTTTGGCAATAAATGTGGAAAAAGCCTAATCCAGTAAGAGATAAAATATTTGCAACGGCTGATTTGATGCGTAAACAGGGGATAGCGCCAACCACTTTAAATATTAGAGCCAAGCTTGGTGGTAGCCAAACAACAGTTTCTAAATACTTAAGGGAGTGGCGTGAGCTTTATGACTGTGAAGAGGACTTTAGCCCTAGGAAGATGCAGAAGCAACTGAAAGAGCAGCAAGAAATAAATGAGCAACTAACCGCACAATTATTAAATTTAAGCGCACAAAACGCTGATCAAAGTATAGTAATTATAAATCTACAATCGCGTATATTAGAGCTAGAAACAAGACTTGCGGAGAGAGAACAAGCGAGTCAAGAAAAAATAAATAATTTAACCCTTGTGAATCAAGCGGCAGGAGAGTTATTTAAAAATTCGGTGGAAATGTTGGCTCTACAATTATCTGCTGTTAATGAGCAAGCAATTCGTAAAGTTCAAGAAGCAGGGTACCATTTTGATGAAAGGACATTAGAGGCAAAATTAGAGGTGCGAGAGCTTAGAGATCAACTAGCAATCAAGGATAAAGAGCTCAAAAGGTTTAAGGACATAGAGGGCGCGAAACTGCCGATTTATACAAAAAATCAGTAGAGTTATTTGCGATTTATAGGTAGCAATTTTAAATTGGAAAGGAATCCGAAATGAATGAAATTTTAAGTATGCTTTTAGTGATAGCAATAATATGTGGCGTAACTGCATGGATAATCATTATGAATCCGATGGGTTTAGGTGTTGTGATAACGAAATGTTTTGGGGCGCTATATCGTCATAGAGAAGAGTGTGCTTATGCGGCATCAATGTTAGCTCCTTTGTGTGGCATTGCATATAAACATATACGCAAAAAATCACCCAAAACTCTAATAGTTACTAAATTAATTATGTTTGATTTTAAAGCGCTTAGATTTTTCTCCTTCAAGTCTAAGGAGCGGCGTGATTTTGACTGAAAATAGTCGAAAGGTATAAATAAGCAAAAGAGGGTTAGCAGAATATGACTCGAGTCATGGAAGTAGTGCCATATGATTTTAATTGGCCAAAAAATTTTGAGAACGAGGCTGTGTTACTTAAGCAAGCACTTGGGGATAATTGCATTGAAATTTATCATATTGGTTCAACCTCAGTGCCAGGCCTTGCTGCAAAGCCAATCATTGATATTATGCTTGAGGTACAAAACTTAAATGAAATTAATGATAAAGAACTAATAGACTTAGGGTATACGCCAAGAGGTGAGATGGGAATGCCTTTTAGAAGGTTCTATCATAAGGGTGATCCACGCACCCATCATATTCATATTTGGGAAAAGGATAATCCTGAGATTCAAAAGCATTTATTGTTTAGAGATTTTTTAAGATCACATCCTGATGTTGGTGCAGAGTATGCTGTTTTGAAATTCAAACTAGCCAAAGATTTTAGAAACGATCGAGGGAGTTACACTGAATCAAAAGATACGTTCATTAAAAACATTATACAAAAGTCAGGATTTAATGGATTAACAATAGCAGAAGTGAAATTAGCTAATGAATGGCAAGCATATAAAAAACTTCAACAGAACGATAACTTGGTGATTTCAGATAATGACTTGTTCTTTATTTTAATGCACGGTGCAGAAATAGTAAGCGCTGCGCATATTGAAAAAACTCCCATCATGAAAATTGTATCTATTAAAACTGATAATCCTTCCATGGTGCTAGAGGGTTACATGAGCAATATTTTAGAGCGTTGGATTAAGGAGCAATTAAATGGGCAAAAATAACTCAATGGTATATGCGTTAGTTTATATGGGGTGGTTTTTTAGACTCCCAAAAAGAAAGAACCTTAAACAAATTGGAGAAATTATGTTTAAGGTTCTAGCATGACTTACGGTTTCTCAAAATACTAACTAACTTTTCATCTCATGAACGCGGTTTAGGAAAGATTGACCTTATGAAATCTAATCTTACCTATATTATAGTACTTAAGAGCAAAAATGGCGGGAATAATGCTGTATAAAAAAACAGTAAATGTTATTTATATTACTAATTTTGAGGTGCCCTATGGTTACTGAACACAAATTAGTAAGGCTGGATTTAACGAAATTAATTGATTTAAAAGAGCCTGTAAATAATAGCTCATTGCTTGGCGCCGATAATGACTTGCAAGCTGTACAAAAATGGATTGAACGCTTTAAAAATACACATACTGTGCGTGCATATAAGCGTGATGTAACACGCTTTTTATTGTGGTTGAGTTTTGTAAAGGGCAAGCATTTAAACGAGATATTGTTAGATGATTTACAAGATTACTTAAAATTTTTGCAAGCCCCAACTAATGAATGGTGTGTCAATAAAACAAAACTAAAACGTTATGATGCTAGGTGGCGTCCATTTTCAAAACCATTATCGAAAAGCTCAATTGTTGCAATGATGGCATCCCTTCAGTCTTTATTTTCATTTTTAGAAGATGCAGATTATATCAATAAAAATCCGCTGAGACTTTTAAAAACACAAAGCATTATAGGAAGTATTCAAACACAAAAATATAATGTCTTTGCCAGAATGCTAGAAAATGATGAGTGGGATGTTGTGCTCAAAATTATTAGGCAGTTGCCGACAGACACAGAGCAGGCGCAACAGTATAAGGTAAAAATAAATCTGTTGTTTAGTATGCTTTATATATTAGGGTTGAGAATTGAAGAAGCCGCCACATCTGTTTGGTCAAATTTTAGGAAATTAGATGGTAAATGGTGGTTTTTTATCCAAGGTAAAGGCGATAAATTAGGGCACATACCAGCAAATGATGCATTGATGGAGGTTGTTAAAAATTTTAGAGTAATATGCAAACTAAGTGATAATGTTGAAAATGATGATTCATTTATTTTTAATAACGAGAAGGGCGCAAATTTAAGCTCTAGGACGTTATATAATTATGTTAAGAAAATTGGATTTGAAGCGTCTCTAGAATTTACAGATAAAATTAAAAAAAATAAATTACAGGCATTGAGCCCCCATTGGCTGCGGCATTTATCAGCTTCGCATCAAAATAAAATTGGTGTACCTATAACTATGATCCGTGAAAATCATAGACATACTTCAATCAACACCACACAGATATATATGCACAGTGAAGATGAGGCTAGACATGCAATTATGCAAGAGCATAACATTGCAATTGAACCAGTTGTAATCTTAGAAAAACAACAATACATTTTGTCAATAACCTTATTAAAAGGGCCTCTAGACAAATCGCGCGCCAAGAAATTGATACGTAATTCAATTGAATCGAGTATTTTAGTAAACGCAACTCTTTTGGAGGAACATGAGCAAAAATTAATATATAAAACAAATATTGACATAGAGCAGCATGAAATTGACAGAATTAAAATGCTATGCAAAATATGGATGTTTGACCCAGTAATTGAAGTGGTCGCTATATGACAAATATTAAAAGTGTAATTAAAGCATTACTGATATCTTCAAACGGGACCATGTTAAATATAGATGATTTTATAAGGGCGATGCCTGATCAAAATAAAAACAGCATAAGTAGCGCATTAAATGAGTTAATGAAAGAGGGCGGAGATACATATGATGTTATTAGGGTTGACGAGCATTATTATGTTAGAACAAAATTAGAATATGTTGAATATATTAGACGTATTAAAGTAACAACTGAAGAGCCAAGGCAACGCAAAGCATTAATTGAAACATTGGCAGTTATAGCTATGCGTCAGCCAACTTCTCGATCTGAAATTGAAGATCTGCGATGTGTTCAACTTAATGTTAGTATCTTGCATGATTTACAAGACTATGGTTGGATTAAAGTGGTAAAGGTGACGAATAATGATACTCATTTATATGGTACAACTCTGAAATTTTTGCAGGATTTTGGCTTGTCGAGTATAGGTGAATTTGAAGAAATGTGTCTATAGAAGGATGTTAATTTTGAATAATCAAATTGGGAAGAGTGAGCCAAAACGTTTTGATTATAAAATAGGATGCTATTTTTTCATTACATGGCTAATGTTAATGCAAGTTAAACACAAAAAAGCAATAGAGGTATTAATTACTAAAAGCCCACAATTTGACAGGCATAGTTCGAGTTTTTTTGCAATTCACACAGCAACTTCATTGCGCAAAAGTTGCTCAGTTATAAGTGTATTCATCTTATTAGGGTGCTTTTCATTGCCTGTTGCATTTGCAGAGACTCCAACTATACAAAACTCAATTGAGCAGATAGATCCTGGTCGCACCGCAGAAGAGCTAACCAAAGACCAAAGTCCAGAGCCTCCTGTAGAACCAGAAGGTATAGAAATACATAAGCCTGCCCCACAAGGCATAAGAGGATTAGATCAAAAAATTACCTTTAAGTTAAATAATATAATCCTAAAAGGTAATACCGTTTTTGCTGATGCTACTTTACAAAAAATATACCAAGAGCAAATCGGTAAGCAAATTACAGCCACAGATTTAATAAATATTGCTGCTAAAATTACAGCTTATTATCGTGATCATGGTTATATTTTGAGCCAGGCAACAATCCCACCGCAGGAAATTGATCAAAAAGGCATTGCTACTTTACAAATAATAGAGGGTTATATAAGCGCGGTAAATATTCAAGACAATAAAAGTGCTAGTGTGGAAGAATTATTAACAAAATATGGCGCACAAATTTGCAAATCTAGACCATTACAAGCTCGTATCTTAGAGCGTTATGCGTTACTTGCAAATGATATTCCTGGGGCTAGTGTAAAAACAGTATTAACAATGTCAAAAACAACATCAGGAGCTGCCGATCTAACATTTATTGTAAATGAACAACGCACCAATGCTACACTCGGCGCTAATAATTATAACGCTCCTATATTGGGTCCAGTACAATTAAATGCCGGGGTATATATAAATAATTTATTGCAAGGCAGTCAAACCGGCGTACAGAGTATAATCAGCAGTACAGACAACCGTCTGCTTTATTTTGCAGCACAACATAAGCAGATATTTACAGGGAATGGTTTAGGAGGTGATTTTAGTCTTAGTAATACCAAGACAAAACCAGATCTAACAAAAATAGGTTTGGATAATTTATATATCCCAGGTGAAGCTTTGCTGGGAACAGCAAATCTACATTATCCTATGATACGTTCCCGCAAAGAAAATTTGATTATAAGTGGTGGTTTCAAATATTTAAACTCACATAGTAATTATATCGAAGAATATTTATCTAAGGATAATCTAAGAAGTATCAACATAAATGTTATATATGATTTTTTAGGCAAAGCTGGGAGTGCTAATACGGCAATTATAACTTTCAGCCAAGGTTTAAATATATTGGGAGCAGAAGCTAATCCACCTACACGTGTAGGCGGTAAAACAAATTTTGAAAAAATTGATTTGTACTTGGCAAGCAGGTTGCCATTATATCAACAGATTGTTTATCTATCGCTAGCTTTTCAATCACAATATGCATTTACACAACTACTGTCATCTGAGACGTTTGGTTATGGTGGGGTTCCATTTGGGTATGGATATGATCAATCAGAACTTACTGGTGATCATGGGGTGGCTGCTCGCATTGAACTACAATACCAAAAATATATGCAAAATTGCGGCAATTGCACTTTACAATTTTTTGGCTTTTGGGATGGCGGTATAGTATGGAATATAAATAAAACTACTCAATTACCGCGTCAATCTGCTGATTCAACTGGTATAGGGGTACGCTCATGGTTGCTGAAAAATTTAGTTGCTGAATTTGCAGTGGCACTGCCCTTAGATAAATATGTAAATGGCAACAATAATAACAATGTGAAAATATTATTTAATGTACAGCTTGTTTATTAGGTTGGCCATCACATAGCACTACTTTATCACCTACTATTCTACAGCGCCTTTGCTGTTCAAGCTGCTGCATTACATATAAATTGTATGTGCTCCAGTCATTATATAACATGCCATATATACTCTGTATAACATTATTAAAAGCTCTAGTTCCAAGGAACATATCTATACCATCAAAATAATGTGTGCCAGAGGTGATTACATTAAGAAGTGTAATTATGTCAATTGCTGCTTGGCCGGAAAGACCAGCGACAAAGCCTGTTAAATTCGCAAAGTTTGTATTTAAAGCTAATGCTCCAACATTTAAGGAACCATCTGCGGAGTTGCCAGTCAAGGTAACCTCTCCACTAGCAATTAAGTTTGTCAACACGATGTTGCTTACATCTAAACTTAGTACTAAATTACGTAAATTTGTTAAACCGCTTAAAACTGGTGTTTTCGCAGATGCACTAGTATCGCGTAATGTTACATCACGAATATTGCTCTGCGTGCCTGCAATTACTGGAGCAACTCCACCAAAAGTATTGGTTTGCCCCAACAGAATGTCCGAGTTGGCAGCAGTCACTGCGACTGTAGTCGTACCGCCAGTAGCAGTTAATGGACCTGTTTGCGTGATTGATCCACCCGCGGTAAGATTTAAGTTTCTGCCTACGCTAGATGTAGCTAACGCTAGAGCACCACTATTAATTACAGAGACATCATTTGCGCCACTATTGTTCACGGATACTGCGCCATTAAAATTATTATTTTGCGTCAAAGTTATTGGGTTGGCACCAGCGCTAAAACTTGCAGTACCAGGTATAGTTAAGATTCCTGTTTGTGTTATAGGACCACTGGCTGTAACTGCTAAAGAGCCGGCAGAAGTTAAAGTAGTGGTTGGTAATGACAAGCCAGCATTAGTTAATGCAAACGTTAAGCTGGCTGGACCGCTTATGGCTCCTCCAAATGTCATTACTCCGGTGCCAGTACCGCCAATAGAAGTGTTACCACTTAAAGTTAACGGGTTATTAACCGTAATGTTTGCGCCACTTAAAGTTAATGCATTAGATCCATTTAGAGTGATAAGGTTGGTATTGGCCAAAGTTGCCGCATTAAAATTAAGATCCAATGTGCTACCTGAAGCAACACTGATATTAGTAGCAGCGTTTAATCCCGTGCTATTAGTTACACTTACAGTCCCAGCATTAATTGCCATATTGCCTGTATATGTATTTATTCCACCTAAAATTAGCGTGCCATTACCAGTCTTAGTAAACGCGCCAGCACCTGCCATAATCCCGCCATAAGTTACTGTTGCACCTGTATCAACTTCTATAATTCCACCACTAGCATTCAGTGCTATGCCGCGATTAGCATCTAAAGTAAAGCTGGCGGTATTTTTAAGCGTGCCTCCATTAAATGCTAATTTGCCAGGCGTTGCCACCCCGGGTGCAGTCCCAAGGTTACTATCAGTACTGATACTTAAAGTGCCGCCATTTAATGTAGTATTCCCACTGTAAGAGTTGCTAGCGTTACTCAGTGTTAATGTGTTTGTACTACTGCTACTTAAAGTAAGTCCACCCGTACCGGTAATAAGACCGGCAAAAGTTCCAGCTACAGTTTGATTGGCGGTTAGAGTGCCACTACCCAAAGTAATATCACCACCAGTAGTTCCGCCACCTGATACACTGCCTACGGTTTGATTAGTATTATTTAAATTGAATGTTGCGCCAGCAACGTTTGCCAAGGTTAATGCGCTAGTGTTAGCAATTGCATTGGCAATAGTTGTTGTTACAGTGCCTGAATTTATGTTTGTTGCACCAGTATATGTACTCACACCACCTAACGATAAAGTACCTGTACCAGATTTTGTTAATGTTCCTGTTCCTGCGGCAATTCCGTTGTAAGTTAAAGTGAACGTTGGATCTACCAGTAGTGTGCCACCACTAGAATTTAGAGTTATGCCGCGATTAGCATTCATGGTAAATGATGCGGTAGTGCGTAATGTACCACCATCAAATGTTAACTTGCCAGCGGTTGCAGCACCTGGGGCTGCGCCTAATTGTAGATCAGCATTAACACTTAATACGCCAGCGTTTACATTGACATTACCAGTAAAAGTGTTATTTCGGCTTAATGTTAAAGTATCTGTCCCGATCTTAGTAATATTGCCTGCGCCGCTTATTACACCATCATAAGTTCCAGCGACATTTTGAGTGACAGTTAGAGTGCCAGATCCTAAGGATATATTGCCACCTGTTGCACCACCACCGGAAAGACTGCCGATGGTTTGATTAGTATTGTTTAAGTTGAATATTGCTGTTGCAATATTTGCTATAATTAACGCACTGCTATTTGGTATTACATTATTTATTATTGCCTGTAAAGTTCCAGCAGAAATTGTAGTTGGCCCAGTATAAGTATTAACCCCTCCCAAGCTTAACGCAGTTGCCCCAATTTTAGTTAGACCACCTGTGCCACTGATTATGCCTGAATAAGTGGTAGCAGAAGTTGCTTGATTAACAGTTAGATCAGCTGAACCTAATGTAATGTTACCTCCCAGAGCGCCGCCGCCAGACAATCTGCCTACAGTTTGCGCTAAATTATTTAGATCAAAACTTGCGCCACTAATATTAGCTAAGTTCATTTGCGCTGAACTTGCGATGGCATTAGCAATGCCAGCACGTAAAATGCCAGCGTTTATAGTGGTTGTTCCAGTATATGTATTTGCTCTAGATAAAGTTAATGTAGCTGTTCCATTTTTAGTCAATCCGCCAGTGCCACTTATTACACCATCATAAGTTTGATCTGTGCCTTGCGTAACAGTTAAAAGCCCAGATCCTAAACTAATGTTCCCACCAGAAGCACCGCCACCAGATAAACTGCCTACAGCTTGCGCAAGATTGGTTGCGTTAAATGCAGCGGTTGCTATATCAGCCATAATAAGGCTACTTGTATTAGCTATAGCATTGGCAATAGTTGGTTGTAGAATGCCTAAGTTTATTGTCGTGGGTCCGGTATATGTGTTTTCTCTAGATAAAGATAATGTACCGGATCCATTTTTGGTTATTCCGCCAGCACCACTGATTATTCCTGCATAAGTAAGATTTGCAGCCTGGTTGATGGTTAAATTGCCACTGCCTAAAATTATATCACCACCAGTTTTTCCAGCACCCGATAAACTACCAACTGTTTGATTAGTGTTGTTTAAATTAAAAATCGCCCCATTAGTATTTGCCATGACTAATGCAACTGAGTTTGCAATAACATTGTCAACAGTTGGTCTTAAAGTACCAGCACTAATTGTGGTTGTGCCACTGTAAGTACTGACGCCACTAAGAGTAAGAGTACTGGAGCCAGCTTTAGTAAAGTTACCAGTACCGCTAATAATTCCAGAATAAGTGCCAGGCATATTTTGTGTGACTGTTAAGGTCGCAGAGCCTAAATTAATATTGCCACCTAATGCGCCCCCGCCAGATAAATTAATTGCAGTTTGATTAAAAGTTAATAAGTCTAAATTTGCACCAGCAACATTAGCAAAGCTTAACCCGTTCGAACCAGCAATCATATTTGCAATACCGGCTTGCAAAGTACCTGCATTAATTGCTGTGGCACCTGTATAAGTAGAAGCTCTAGTGAGAGTTAAAGTACTAGCGCCAGCCTTGGTTACATCACCGATTCCGCTAATAATACCATCATAACTGCCTGGAACAGACTGGTTTATGGTCAGCTTGCCTATGCCTAAAGTTATATTGCCACCTAATGCACCACCTCCAGATAAACTGCCAATATTTTGCGTTGTACCGTTTAAACTAAAAATAGCTGTAGCTAAATTTGTCATCGTTAGCGCACTACTATTTTGAATTACATTATCAACTACTGCTTGCAAAGTACCAGCAGTTATCGAAGTTGGACCAGTATATGTATTCATACCGCCTAGATTTAGTGCGGAGGCACCAGCTTTTATTAAACCGCCAGTACCGCTGACAACCCCATTATAGGTCGCAGTTGCGCCTTGATTTACAGTTAAGGTTGCAGAACCTAGTGTAATATTACCGCCTAGTGTGCCACCACCAGATAGCCGCGCTATGCTTTGCGGAAAATTATTTAAATCAAATGTTGCACCAGCAACATCAGCTAACGTTAAAGTACTAGCAATGTTTAAGACATTAGCAATACCAGCTTTTAGTATGCCTGCATTTATAGTGGTAGCACCTGTATATGTATGGGCTCTAGTTAAAGTTAAAGTAGCAGCACCAGTTTTGGTAACACCACCAGTACTACTTTTAATCCCATCATATGTACCGTCAACGGTCTGATTAATAGTTAATATACCTGTGCCTAAAGTTATGTTGCCTCCACTTGCACCACCACCAGATAAACTACCAACAGTTTGGTTGGTTGCATTCATCTGGAATGTCGCGGTTGCAACATCAGCCATTGTTAAAGCGCTTGTGAATTGAATAGCATTTGCAACAGTTGGAGCTAAAATTCCTAGGTTAATCGTGGTTGGACCGCTATAGGTATTTAATCCAGCTAAGGATAAAGTACCTGATCCATTTTTAGTAATTCCTCCAGTGCCACTGATTATGCCAGTATAAGTAAGAGTTGATGCCTGGTTGATTGTTAGATTGCCACTGCCTAAGACTATGTTACCACCAGTAGTGCCACCTCCAGATAAACTACCAATGGTTTGATTGGTGTCAGTCATATCGAAAATTGCACCACTCACATTTGCCATGGTTAATGCGGTAGAATTTGCTATAGTATTTGCCACAGTTGGCATTAAAGTGCCTGCATTAATTGTCGTGGTACCAGTGTATAGGTTGACCCCACCGAGCCTTAACTCGCCAACACCATTTTTGGTAAGTCCTCCTGCGCCACTAATTACCCCATTGTAATCACTGGTTAATCCTTGTGTAACAGTTAAGGTAGCAGCACCCAATGCAATATTACCACCTAATGATCCACCGCCAGATAAATTACCTACAGTTTGTGCAAAGCCATTTAAATCAAAACTTGCACCAGCAATATTGGAAAGGTTTAAAGCGCTGGAGCCAGCAATAGCACTAGCAACGCCAGCGCGTAAAATACCTTGATTTATGTATGTCACGCCGTTATAGGTATTTACACCCGATAATATAACTGTACCAGAACCTTTTTTCGTCAAATCAAATGTCGATGTGCCATCAGAAATAATGCCACTCAATGTTAAAGTGCCGGTACCGCCAATGGAGCTATTACTAGCAAGCGTAATTGCACCAGATAATGACGATGTGCCAGTGCCAGTTAATGCACCCACACCTCCATCTCCATCCCCATTTAAAGTAACTGCTTCAGCGCCAATTGTGACTCCATTCAGATCTAGTGTCGCACCACTTGCAACGATTGCCCCTCCTCCAGTGGTACCAAGTCCACTATTATTAGTAATACTTAAAGTGCCAGCGCTAATGGTGGTTGGTCCTGTGTAAGTATTAACTCCACCCAATATCAAAGATCCAGTGCCCTGCTTGGTCACGCTTGTGCCACTAATCACGCCAGTCGTTAGTGAACTAGCAGTACCAACATTAACTGTTAGTCCAGCACTTGCAGCAATATTATTTACCCCTGTCACAGCGTTTGGTGTTGATAACAATACAGCGCCACCAGTTAATGCTCCCAAAGAAATACTCCCAGGGCTAAATGGTGCAACAACAGATGGATCTACTATCAAACTCAAGCTGCCACTACCAGAGTTTATTGTGGTACCAGGTGCCAACGTAATATTACCAACACCTGCTAATCTATCGGATGAAATTGCGGTAGGATCATTGGCGGTCATGCTAATAGCTGCGTTAACAGTAGACACGTCAGCATTGATTAAAATGCTGCGCCCAGCATTTACTGTTAAAGTCCTACCTGATGTACCGCTAGTTAGCACATCGGTAAATGTAACGTCGGTATTGGCTTGCAACACTACGTTAGCACCAACAAATGCCGCAACAATACTAGCCGGTGTCAACGTATTGGTTCCACCAGCATTATTAGCAAATAGGTTATTCGTGCCGGCGCTATAAGCACTACCACCAGCAGTTGCAACAACAAGAAATTGTGGATCAAGTAATAATGTTCCAACTGTACCATGCTCAGCGATCATATCAACGTGGCCATCATATTGTAAGTTTTCTTTGCCAGAGACCTCTAAAAAGCCACCTTTACCAGAAGTTTTTCCACCACGTGCTGACACATATCCTTCAAACACGTTGTTTTTGTCTGCATATATAATTATTTTCCCACCATCGCCGCTGGCAATTGCATCTGCATTGATGGTTGCTTCTTTGGTAACAGCAGTATTTAGGGCGTTAATTAAGACTGTACCACCACCATTCTCACCTGACACATCAATATTACCGCCGGAAAATATAACATTGCCGTTTTCTGCTTGCACCGCAGTTGCTTGCGCGAAATCTTCTGTGTTAATGACCCCATCCAAAACACTATTTAACAAATCATTAGATACTAGAACTACATCATCTAGATGTTCAACGTTAGGCACAGAAAAGCTAATCAAACCATCACCGCAGAAGTCTAATGTAACATTTTTGCCAGAAGCTAACACAACCTTACCAGATTTAGCCTGTATCATGCCGTCGTTACGCACTTCAGATCCAATCAAAGCCACCAGACCATGATCTTGAGCTGATATTTTGCCATGATTTATGATCTTTCCATTGTAAGGAGATGGTTGATCGAATTTATACTTACCTTGCATAAAGTTTTCATTTGCAATATCAGCTGTTGATGCAGCAAGACTACCTACATTTATATGAGCGTTAGGTCCAAATATAATCCCAGCCTGGTTTACTAAAGCAACGGTACCAGTTGCCGAAATTTGCCCTAGAATTTCAGAAGCGCCGTGTGTGGCATTGATTCGATTTAGACACACCCCTGCTGCTGGTTGTTGGAAATGAACCCTCTCTTGAGGGGCTACATTAAAACTCTTCCATTCAATAATCGCTTTTTCACTAACCTGGTTGATGTGTGTAGTATTGGGTTGCGGATTAGAAATACTTGCTTGACCTGCAACAACTTGACCTGATTCTGGATTGGCCGAAACTGAATTGAAGACAAGCAGGCTACATGCCATTAAAATGGCAGACAGGCGATTACTTTTTACTCTAGAGGTAAATTCAATCAATAGCCTAACACCTAATTTTCAGCTAGTACACTATATTATAGGGGGGGGTATGTTTATGTGCTAACTTTTAAAGGGTATTTTTCTATAGATTGGGTGGGGGCGGGTAGTATGCTGTTAAGGTATACTATCTTTAATAATACTGACGATAAATTAATCATAGGAGGTTACTAATATGTCACGTATTACTATTCCAGCACAGCCTAGCGAAAAATCAACGAAAATACTTGGCGATATAGAAAAATCGTTAGGAATGACGCCAAACATGTTCAAACTAATGTCGAATTCACCTAGTGCTCTTGAGGCTTACATGGGCTTTTCTGCAGCTCTTAGTAAAGGCGCACTCTCTGCACAAGATCGTGAACAAATCGCTCTTGCTGTTGCAGGATTTGATAAATGTGAGTATTGTGCTGCGGCACATACAGTTCTAGGTCAAAAGGCAGGTGTTGCAGCAGCTGAAGCTGTTAATAATCTTCGAGGCAAAAGTGAAAACCCTCGTACAGCAGCCATGATCAAATTTTGCTTAGCAGTATTGAAAACTAAAGGGTTTGTTTCTGATGAAGAATTATCGACACTACGTGCTGCACACTTTTCAGACGAGCAAATAGTAGAAATTGTTGCAACAATAAGTTTAAACATGTTTACTAATTACTTTAATCATGTTGCTGGAACTGATGTTGACTTCCCTAAAGTTATCCTAGATTAAATTTCACGCTGGCACGTTTTATTAAAAACATAACGTGCCCTTGGTAAGCTTGAGTGACGGCCAATAAATTTAGAGCAGGTTACGCAACGCCCAGCGCAAACGGTATAGCAACACCATGGTTCCGAGGTTATATGCGGAGAAAATGTCGGATTTTGAATTCCAGCTAACATGGTAATTATTGCACTTCCAGCCCTAAAATTTTCTTAATATCAAACTGATTTTTAACTTGCCCAGCCTTAGTAAAATCATACTCACCATGAAAGTTAATATGTTTCCAACACATCACAGACCCAGATTTAATCATTTCTAGCAGATCTGCACGATCTCTTGCTGAGCCAGCATCAATAACCACTTGCGACAAGTATAAATAATTCCAAACTATAATGCAATTTTGTATTAAGGTCTTGCATGCAATGGTAACCCTTTGTTCTTCTATCGTATCTTCTTTTAATTCTTGATTATTTGCAAACAGTATTGGTTTTGAAAATCTATTAGCTTGTTCAATTTTGCTTAATTGTTTTTCCGTCTTTTGTCTAAAGGTTAGATCATCGTAATATGTTAATATATGAATAGACTTAGAAAGTCTGCCGAATTCTTTAAGCGCTTTATATGTCGGATTATCCTGCGAATATGAATTTAATCTCTTTAATAACAATGAGGCTGTGCATTTTCTGTGAAGAATTGTTGCTGCAAACCTTAGAATCGTGTCCCAATGTTTTTCTATAATGCTCAGATTAATTTTCTTGTCAGGATATATTTTTAGATCCATTTTTTCATATTGTTTTTTAGTCTTAAACCCGTAGATATTTTGCTCTGCCAATCTCTTAATTCTAGGAGAAAATGACACGCCAATTAAATGCGTAAGGGCAAATATTATTTCAGTAAAGCCATGTGTATCAGTAGAATGTATATCACTTTTCACCACTTTGTTTGCCATTAAACCATCAATCACATATGCAGCTTCGCGCTCGGTTGGACTTATGACCGTATCGTAAAATAGGACGCCGCGTTCATCAATAAACGAATATACTGATACCCCTTGATCTTTGCCGTAATACTTAAAAGAATAATTTGCATGAATAGAATTTACACTAACACCAATTTTTTGGCCATCGCTGCTAGTGTGTGTAGTATATGCGTTACTCTTATGTATCAGTGGTAATTTCAGCTTGTTTAGTAGACTTATTATTTTATTATTAGCCTCCTGAATATTTTCTAAACTAAAAAACCAGTTTACCGTGTTGCGCAGGATGTCTTCGGTTATGCCTTTAGAAATATTTGCCATGCGATTGATACCTATATTACACCCTCTGCCAATTAATCCTGCAAATATAGTCTCTTGCGTTGGTGTCATTTTGACATTCTTTACATTATGGTGCACAAATGACTTGGTAAAATTCGCTAAGTTATTAATATCGTATAAAACCTTCAAAATCGGTGTGTGATCATTAGCGGCAAATAAAGAGGATATGTACTCTTCTTCGCTATAGTTTGTGTGTGGTGTTTTAACCACTAGTTTATTGCTCTTATTAATCGTTAAATGAATATTATCGCCCGAAATAAAGTTTTTATTTACTTGCTCTATCCTAAGATCTAGCATCTCTTGTAAACGTTTTATGGTTACCTTGAAGTTTGAGAATTTATTTAAGTTACAGTATTTAAGATAAATGTCTCTATTTTTATACCAATCGCTACGACTTATAAGATAGCTGTCTATGTTTGCAAACTGGTAAGACGTAGCTGAATATAGTTTGCCAGTTTTAAGCTCGAGTGTGACATGGTCAAAAAACAAAGCCTTATACAAAGATATATTTAGAACACCATTATCCTTGTACAAGAATCGTTTCTCGTTTGAATTTAAAAAATCAATTGGCGCATCGATACCAATTTTTTCATGAGTCATAAAATAGTTGAGTGCCGCGTGTAACTTGCTTCCATTGTCATGTTTAAGCTCTAGCGCCTTGATAACCTTTGATATTTTTCTTTGTAATTTTAACGAGTTTTTAGCCAAAGATTGGAAATAATGCTTACCTTTCATTCCATGATTTGAATAATTCTCAACCAACTTATATTCATCCTCTGTTAGAGCAACTTTGCTTTTGCCGTGCCCAGAAAGCAGCTCTTCAATCTGCATTATTTTTACAAAATTGCTTATGTCGTCATTTTTTACTATTTCAGATATTTGCTTAATAACTTCTGTTGAATTTTTCGTTACATCGCAAAGTTGCGAAATTAGCTGTGCATTGATCTTGTTATCATCAATAACCATTAATTCCGCTGCTTTGATTGATTTGCTGACAATGCTTCTTACAGACTTTATGGCTAATTCGATCATGATGTCTGTTCTCTTATGCAGCTCATGCGATATGTATGAAATCAAATATAAGTACATCTTGTATTTGTTGCCAAACTGCTTTAGCTGAAATAATTTGGATTTTTCAACCCACACTGAGTGATAAACAATAGCTGCTGATGGTAAGTTAAGCGCCATATGAATTTTTTCAAAATTATTGTTGATTGACTTTAGCATGTTATATGTTTTCACAGAATCAGTAACCGTGCTAGTTTTCTCTGATTGACTAAGGTTTTGAATGTAGCTAATTGCGGATATGCGTTTGTCTTTGCCAGTACGAATCAAATCGTTTAACAATTTTTCATGTTCTTTCAACATTAGTTTTTTAAGAGTACTAATGTATTTTGCTTCTTGATTGTTGAACGCCGCACTAATATACTCACACAAAAAATGGTAATTTGGCACAACTATCTTGTTGCTAATCAAGAATTTTTCAATCAAATGTAAAATATCTTTTGGTTGTTTTTGCTGGCAAACGTGGGATTCAATTTCTTTCTTCAAGATATTTTTGGTGGTCTGATTTAATTTTTGCCAGCCTAAATACTCAATAATTTTATTCTGGTGAATTACTAGCGTTTCACGATGATATGACCCCAGATTAATGTCAGTTGCATAT
>JACCDN011108508.1_pt1 | contig 22854 bp, 22 predicted proteins | sample 7441691 | NCBI WGS metagenome assembly JACCDN01 (sample SAMN15323439, study PRJNA562643) | freshwater metagenome | isolation source: river surface water | place: USA:Blue River Watershed | collected 2017-08-16 | reverse complement strand
TGGAAGCATCATCAGATTATGAAATCGGGCGGGCTGCGTATCGCGTATCGCCTATCGCCTATCGCCTACCGCGTATCGGGATGATCACCGGCTCAGACCACCGAGCCAAGCTTGAAGATGGGCAGGTACATCGCGATCACCAGCCCGCCGATCAGCACGCCGAGCACCACCATGATGACGGGTTCCATCAGGGAAGACAATGAGGCGACCGCGTTGTCGACTTCTTCCTCGTAGGCTTCGGCGACCTTGCTCAGCATATGATCGAGCGCGCCGGACTCCTCGCCGATCGCGACCATTTGCGTGACCATCGAAGGAAACACCGCGGCCGACTGCATCGCAGCGGTGAGGCTGGTGCCGGCACGCACCGCCGCAATGATGCGGCGCGTCGCTTCCAGATACACGATGTTGCCCGAAGCCCCGCCCACCGAGTCCAGCGATTCTACCAAGGGCACGCCCGCGGCGAACATCGTTGCGAGCGTGCGGGTCCAGCGCGCGATCACGGCCTTGCGGATCACGTCGCCGAACAGCGGCAGCCGCAGCATCAGCCGGTCGGTCGATGCCTGCAGCGCCGCAGAGCGTCGCCATGCGCGAACGAACAGCGTCGCGCCTGTGGCCAGCGTGCCCAGCATCAGATACCAGTAACGGACGAACTGATCGGACACGGCAATGACCATCCGTGTCGGTAGCGGAAGCTCGGCGCCGAAGCTCTCGAACACCTCCTTGAAGGCGGGTACCACCCACACCATGATCACGCTCGTCACAATGAAGGCCACTGCCAGCACGGCCGCCGGATAGACCATCGCCGAGCGTATCTTGCCCTTGATGGCCAGTGTCTTTTCTTTGTAAGTGGCCAGCCGCGCGAGCAATTCCTCCAGAATGCCCGCCTGCTCACCTGCGGCGACCAGATTGCAGAACAGCGCATCGAAGTAGCGCGGATAGCGCCGGAAGGCCTGCGACAGGCTGCTGCCGGTCTCGACCTGCGCGCGTATGTCGAGCAACAGGCGCGTGACCGCGGGATTCGCATGCCCGCGCGCGACGATATCGAAGGACTGCAGCAGAGGTACCCCGGCCTTGAGCATCGTTGAGAGCTGGCGCGTGAACACGCAGATGTCTTTTTCATGGATCTTGCGCGAGCGCAGACCGGATTTTTTTTTCACGCGGACGACAGTCACGCCCTGACGCCGCAGCATCGCATCCACGCGCGCGCGGTCGCTGGCGCGGATTTCGCCCTGCACCGGACGGCCGCTCTTGTCCTTGCCCTCCCACACGAACACCGGGTCTTCGCTGTTGCCTGCCCGTGTCTGGCTGACTGATGCCATCTGGATCTCCTGTTTGCTTGTGCCTGACAATGAATCGATTGAATGCGCTGCTGCTCGCGTGAGCGCCTGCGTGACCGCGCGCCTCAGTGGTTCGTGCAACTCAGGACTTCTTCCAGCGACGTGAGTCCTTGCCTGACCTTCAGCAGGCCGGACTCGCGCAGCGTCCTGATGCCTTCGCGGCGCGCCTGTGCCTCGATCTCCAGCGCCGTGCCATGGGCGAGGATGATCCGCTCGATGGCCTCGGACACGGGCATCACCTGATAGAGGCCGACACGGCCCTTGTAGCCGCTGCCGCCACAGCGCTCGCAGCCAACGGGTCCGTACAGCTCGGCACTGCCGAGATGCGCTTCACTGAAACCTGCGTCGAGCAGCGTCTTTTCGGGCAACTGCACCGGCTGCTTGCAGCTGCACAGACGGCGCGCGAGCCGCTGCGCGGTGATCAGATTGACGGCGGCGGCGATGTTGAAGGCGGCCACGCCCATGTTCAGCAGCCGGGTCAGGGTCGAGGGTGCGTCATTCGTGTGCAGCGTGGAGAAAACCATGTGACCGGTCTGCGCGGCCTTGATCGCGATGTCGGCCGTCTCGAGATCGCGGATCTCGCCGACCATGATGATGTCCGGGTCCTGCCGCAGGAACGCGCGCAGCGCGACCGGGAAAGTCAGCCCGGCGCGCTCATTGATGTTCACCTGATTGATGCCGGGCAGGTTGATCTCGGCCGGGTCTTCGGCGGTGGCGATGTTGGTGCCGGGCTTGTTCAGCAGGTTCAGGCAGGTGTACAGCGAGACTGTCTTGCCCGAGCCGGTCGGGCCGGTCACCAGCACCATGCCATAGGGTCGGGCGATCGCGTCGAGCAGCAGCGCTTTCTGGTCGGGTTCATAGCCGAGCACGTCGATGCCCAGCTGCGCCTGACTGCCGTCCAGGATACGCATCACGATTTTTTCGCCGAACAGCGTGGGCAGGGTCGAGACGCGGAAATCGATGCTGCGCGTGGCCGAGACCTGCAGCTTCATCCGCCCGTCCTGCGGCACCCGCTTCTCAGAGATATCCAGTCGCGAGATCACCTTGATGCGCGAGGCGAGCTTTTCCTTGATCGCCAGCGGCGGGCGGGCGACCTCGCGCAGCTCGCCATCGACACGAAAGCGGATCCGGTAGAACTTCTCGAAGGGCTCGAAATGCAGGTCCGAGGCACCGAGGTTGATCGCATCGGTCAGTATCTTCTGCAGGAAGCGCACCACCGGCGCATCATCGATCTCGCTGGCGCCGGTGTCACCGCCGGTGGCCGGCTCGCTGTCCTCGGCGATGGACACACTATCGAGGTCGTCGCCGATCAGGTCGGCGAGGTTTTGCTCGGCGCTCTGGGACAGCTTGCCTATCATCTCGGTCAGCTGCGGATAGCTGACCACCACCGGCTCGACGGCGAGCCCGGTCTGGAACTTGACCTGCTCGATCGCCTGCTGCTGGCTGGGATCGGCCATGCCGAGCGAGACCTTGCCGCCGCGCCGTGACAGCACAATCACCCGGTGACCGCTCATCAGCCGCGGATCAATCAGTTTTTGCGGCAGGGTGTCCGGATCCACTGCAGACAGATCAAGCAGCGGGTAGCCAAAGGTCGTCGAGCAGAACCGGGCCAGTGCATCGGCATCGATCGCACCGCTGCGGATCAGCACCTCGATGAACGGGAGTTTTTCTTCAGTGCTGCTGCGTTGCGCAGCATCGACCTGCTGCGCGCTCAGCAACTGTGCCTGCACCAGCATGCGCGGCAGGCCATAGGAGTTCGGGGTGGCACTGGAGGAGGCGTTGACAGTCATGAGGTCGCGGGAGCCGGCGAAAATCAATAGGCCGCGCGATGATGCGCGTGCCGGCATCCGGCACCGGCAGATGCGACGTTCGTGAGTGTCTGTCTTGGGTAGACCGCCGCAGGAGATCGCGGCAGCTGATGTGAAGCTGCAACAACCGGCCCGAGAGGCCGGATCAGGGATGAGGGCGGTAGAGCTTCACCATACGGATCGCCTGCTCCTGCACCTGCACGATCTCGATCACCACATCAGCGATCTTCAGGCTGACACTGGCCTCGGGAATATCCTGCAGGGCTTCGAGCAGCAGGCCGTTGATCGTCTTGGGCCCGTCCAGCGGCAGGTTCAGCCCGAGCCGCTTGTTCACATCGCGCAGGGAAATGCCGCCCTCGAGCAGGCATTCGTCATGCTCGTCCCAGGCGAACTGGTCGGCGCGGGTCGCGCCCGGGGTGGAGGTGGTGAATTCACCGACCATTTCCTCGATGATGTCATCCAGCGTGACCAGTCCCTGCACCTCGCCATATTCATCGACGATGATGCCCAGACGTTCGTGATTCTCCTGAAAATACTGCAGCTGCGTGAACAGATTGGTCTCGGCAGGAATGAAATACGGTGCGCTCAGCAGCGCACGGAAATGCTCCACCGTCAGCTCATCTTCCTGATTCAGCAGCGCCATCGCCTTGCGCACATGAAGAATCCCGGCGATCTGGTTGATCTCGCCCTCGTGCACGAGCAGCTTGTTGTGATAGCAGGTGGTCAGCTGATGCTTGATCTCATCAACCGGCACGGAGAGATTCAGCACCTCGATCTGCGCGCGCGGCGTCATCACGTCTTCCACCGTCACCTGCTCCAGATCGAAGAGATTGAGCAGGATGCTCTTGTGCTTGAGCGGTATGAAATTGCCGCCCTCGAGCACCATGGAGCGCAGCTCCTCCGGCGACATCCGCTGGTCGCGCACCTCGGATCCGGTACGGATGCGCATCAGCTTCAGCAGCGCGCGCACGAACAGGTTCACGAACCAGATCGCCGGACGGGCCGCCAGCACCAGAGGCTTGATGATGAATGACGCCGGCAGCGCGATGCGCTCGGGATAGGTTGCGCCGACGCCCTTGGGGGTGATCTCTGCGAAAACGATAAGGAAAAATGCGACCACGGCCGTGGCGATCGTCAGCACCTCTTCATTGTTGCCGAAGGCGGAGATCGCGATCGAGGTGACCAGCGCCGTGATCAGCGCATTGATCAGCGTGTTGGCGATCAGGATCAGCGACAGCACGCGGTCGGTATGGTCGAGCAGCCATAGTGTCACCTGCGCGCGCCGCGAGCCACGGCGCGCCAGATGCTTGACCCGATGGCGGTTCAGCGCCATCAGCGCAGTTTCGGAAATGGAGAAGAAGGCCGAGGTGCCGGTCAGGACGACCAGCGCCAGCAATTGCACCCACAAGGGCACGGAATCCATGGATCACCGTCGAGAATGTGGCGCCACAGGGCGCGGGAAATCAGCGGCGAGTATAGCGCAGGCCCGTCCCCGCCCTGATCGGGCGCGCTGCCCGCGGATGATCGGCAGCGCGAGGGGAGGGGCTTTGTTAGAATTTCTGACAATCAACTATCGACCTTTTGTCAGATGCACGTGCAGCCCCTCCGATGGACTCAACTGCGCACCCGGCTGCGCTCCCGGCCGCGCGCCCGGTCATGGTCTGCGCTGCGGGCATTGCTCATGATGTGGGCGCTGATGGCGCTCGCAGGCTGCCAGAAGGGCGAGACCCCGGCGGCCGCACTGGCCTCTGTCGATACGCCGGCGGCGCTGGGCAAACTGATCTTTCATGATGTGTCGCTGTCGGCCTCCGGCAAACAATCCTGCGCCAGCTGCCATTCGCCCGGTCATGCGCATGCGCAGCCGAATGCACTGGCGGTGCAGCTCGGCGGGCCGCATCTCGATCAGCCCGGCACCCGCGCCGTGCCATCGCTCCGCTACCTCGCCGCGACCCCGGCATTCAGCATCGACGACGAAGGCACGCCGTCCGGTGGGTTCAATCACGATGGCAGTGCGGAGACGCTCGCGGCGCAGGCGGAGCGTCCGCTGCTGGCGGCGAACGAAATGGCCAATCTCACCCGTGCTGCCGTGGTCGAGAAGTTGCGCCGTGCATCGTATGCGCCGGCATTCCGCAAGGTCTATGGCGAGTCTAGCCTGGACGATGTCGAGACCGCGTTTGCCCGGCTGAGCGACGCGCTGCAGCGCTACCAGCTCGAGGCGAAAGAATTCCAGCCCTTCGATTCCCGCTATGACGGCTATCTGGCCGGGACTGTGACCCTCACCGACGCCGAGATGCGCGGTCTGAAGCTCTTCAATGACGAAAAGCGCGGCAATTGCGCGGCCTGCCATCCGAGTGCGAAGGGCGCAGACGGCAGCCCGCCCTTGTTCACCGACTTCACCTATGACGCACTGGGCGTCGCACGGAATGCGTCGATCCCCGCGAACGCTGATCCGGCGCACATCGATCTTGGCCTGTGCCGCTCGGGTCGCGCCGGTCGTGCCGCGCAGCCGTCGGAGTGCGGCAAGTTCAAGGTGCCGACGCTGCGCAACGTGGCGACTCGGCAGGTGTTTTTCCACAATGGGCAGGTGACCGGTCTGCGCGAGGCTGTCGCGTTTTACATCAGCCGGGACACGCACCCCGAAAAATGGTACCCGTCCGCCAAGGGCAAGGTGCGCAAGTTCGACGATCTGCCTGCCCGCTACCACCGCAATGTGAACATCGACGAGGTGCCCTACGACCGCAAGCGCGGCGAGACACCGGCGCTGTCGGAGCAGGAGATCGACGATCTGGTCGCCTTCCTGCAGACGCTCACCGACGCGGACAGCCTGCCGCGACCGTCGAAGTAGCTTCCGTCCGCAAGGTACACTGCCAGCGAACGACATTCTCATTGCCCGCACATGCCCAACTGGAGTTACCTGATAGCCCGGCTCATTAGCGCGATCGGATCGTGGCTGGATGCCAGCAACCTGCGCAACCGGGTGTACCGGCTGCAGGAGGAAAACGAGCTGTTGCGCGTGGCGCTCGACGACATCCAGCGCATGGATCCCGAAGGACGGCTCGGATGGTATGCACGTGAGGCCTTGCAGCGCGCGGACCTGCGCGACTGACGGCACTTGGGGATACCCCGCGGCGGCGGTCAGATCAGCGCTTTGCCCGGCCCGGGCGCACGGCTTTCGCGGCCTGTTGCGACCAGCGCATCGATTGCTCGATCAGGTGCGCATGAAAGACTCTCGCGATCGGCGACAGCTGTTTCCCTTTGGGATAGACCACGTGCCACTGTGACGCGAGCGGGAAACCATCGACATCGAGCACCGCCACATCATCCTCTTCCAGTCGCTCATGCAGCGCATGCCGGGACAGCACGGCAATGCCCAGGCCACCGGCCACGGCCTGCTTGATCGCCTCGTTGCTACCGAGCTCCAGCTTCTGTGGCGGCGCGAAGCGCGCCTTGCGGAAATGCGCATCGACCGCCATGCGCGTGCCGGAGCCGGGCTCGCGCAGGATCACGCGCTGTCCTCCCAGTTGCTGCAGCGTGAGCTTCTTTTTGCCTGCCAGCGGATGGCCGAGCGGCGCGATCAGCAGCAGCGGGTTAGGCAGGAAGACCTGATCATCGAGATCAATGTCGCCCGGCGGCATGGACATGATGTAGAGATCGTCGAGATTCTCGCGCAGCCGCTGCACTACGCCGTCGCGGTTGAGCACCTCCAGCGAGATGTCGATGTCTGGGTGCAGCCCGCAAAAGCTGCCCAGCAGGCGCGGCACGAAATACTTCGCCGTGCTGACCACCGCCACGCGCAGCCGTCCGCGCGTCAGCCCCTTCATCGCGTCGATCTTCTGCCCGAAGCTCTCCCATTCAGCGGCGATCGCGCGCGCGGTGCGCGCCAGTTCCCAGCCTGCCTCGGTCAGGTGGACGCGGCGCGAGATCACTTCGTACAGCGGGATCCCGGCAGCCTCGGTGATCTCGCGCAGCTGCATTGAGGCAGTCGGCTGGGTCACGTGCAGCAGCTTCGCCGCGCCGCTGACACTGCCGGACTCGGCCAGCGCGAGGAACAGGCGCAGCTGGCGGAAGGTGATATTCATAGAGTTTTACCTATGTTTCAATGCATGAAAATCGATTTTACCTGATCATTCAGAATCGTTAATATCCGGGTCCAAGGAGTGAATCAATGCAAAATTTTCTGGACCCCGCAATTCTTTTCTTCGTGTTTGGCGTCGTCGCCGGGCTGGTGCGATCCGATCTGGAGGTGCCGCAGCCGATCGCGAAATTTCTGTCGCTGTACCTGCTGATGGCCATTGGCCTGAAAGGCGGCTTCGCGCTGGCCTCGTCCGGGCTGGAACTGTCGATCATGCTGAGCCTCGCGGCCGCCATCGTGATGGCCTTCGTGGTGCCGCTGCTGGGCTACGCTTTCCTGAAAAACCGTGTGTCGCGTTTCGATGCCGCCGCCGTGGCGGCGTCCTACGGGTCGGTCAGCGCCGTGACCTTCGTCACCGCGATGCAGTACCTCGAAAGCAAGGGCATGCCGGCGGGCGGGCACATGGCCGTTGCGATGGTGCTGATGGAATCGCCGGCGGTGATCGTGGCGGTCACGCTGGCCAACATGCTCCGGCATGCGAATGCGCCGGCCACGATGGTCGTGGCCTCGGTCGGTGGCGCTGGCACGGCCACCTTGCAGGCGGGGCAGGGCACGTCGGTCGGCAAGATCCTGCATGAGTCGATGACGAATGGCGTGCACATGCTGCTGATTGCGTCACTGCTGATCGGCTACCTGAGCGGTGAGGCCGGCAAGGCGATGATGCATCCGTTCTCGTTCGATCTGTTCAAGGGCATGCTGGCGTTCTTCCTGCTCGACATGGGCCTGACGGTCGCGAAGAATGCCGGCTCGGTGCGCGGCAAATCTCCGGTGCTGATCGCTTATGCGGCACTGGCACCGCTGGTGCATGCGGCCATCGCCCTGCTGCTCGCCGCACTGCTCGGCCTGCCGGTGCAGGATGCTGCGTTACTGATGGTGCTGTCGGCCAGTGCGTCGTACATCGTGGTACCGGCAGTGCTGCGCTATGCGATTCCCGAGGCGAATCCGTCGATGTACCTTGGTCTTGCGCTGGGCATCACCTTCCCGCTGAACATCCTGATCGGCATACCGCTGTACACCGCCGCCGCACAAGCGGTGCTCTCCTGAGCCCCCTCTGCGTACGCTCAGGGCATGCGGTTGAGGATGCGGCAGCGCTGAATGTCGCAGGCCGTCGGCAGCGACGCGCGATACTCGGGGAACACCTTCAGCAGCTGCGGATGGCGAGTGAAGCACTGACCGCCCTTGCCGTCGTGGTAGTACGAGAGCACATCAATGCAGCGGCGAGAGTGGGCGACCAGTCCGTAGAAATGGCCCATCTCATGCGAGAGCACCATCTGCAGCGTGTCCAGCGCGTTATGCCCGGGGTTGCGCTGATTGAGCAGATGAAAAGCCTGCGCCCCCAGCGACAGCTGGTAGCTGGACAGGTTGGCCAGCCCGAAATGTCCTGCACTGCCAGCCGCATCCCATTGCACGAGGATATGGCTGCGGCTGGCGGGCGTGTCTGCAGTGGTCAGGCTCACCTGTGCGGGGATCCCGCATTTCGACCATTCTGCCGACGCCCGCTGTAACAGCAGCAGCACCTGCTGTTCATTGAACCAGGGCGGTGCTCCTGAATGCCGGTAGCTGAACGTGAACGCACCGGCGGCCGCCACTCTGTCCTGCCCGTCACCCCAGGTCGCGAGCTCTCCGGGACTGCATTGCTGTATCTCGAGGTTGCGCAACAGCGCATCGGCAAAGGTGGCGGGTGCGGCAACTGACAGCGCCAGCATCAGCAGCATTGCATGACGACGCCATCGTGCTGATGGCTGCCCGTGCGGCAGGCTGAAGCGCAATGCAGCAAGACAAGGCGCCAGAAGGAAGCTGACAGATTGGCGCGCTGAACAGGCGCCGGCCGTCCGGAGGCGTGAAAACAAAGCCAATGGTGTGATAACGCGGATGAGCGCCCGTCGGGCTCAGGCCGTTTCAGCCGTGGGTTCTGCCTCAGCAGCCGGCTCGAGGGGCGCGCTGACATCGCCATCCACGTGCGAGCCGTCATCCGCATCAGGGCCCGCCGACATTGCTGACTGCGGGGGCGATGCCTGCGCAGTCGCAGGGGATTGCGCGCGGGCCGCGCCGGGTCGGACCGGACCATCGACCACGGATCCAAGGCAGCGACCCAGCAGGCCGTTTGCCGTCTTGTAGCCGAGGTCGGTCAATGCGAGCACGCCGCCGCCCGGGCGGATGATGCCCATGCTGATCAGCTTGTCCATCTGCTTCTCGTGACGAACGACTTCGCTTGGCAACTTGGCGTTGTCAACCAACATGATCATGAGATCAATATCTTCAACGGATAGCACGTGCATGAGGCGCCTCCCGGCTGGCTCAAGTCGGTGCGTCGATGCCGCCACCCCTGTCCTGCAGAGTCGGGCGAGAGCCCGCGGCGGCGTGTCGATGCGCTTGTCGCTTGATTAACTTCTGATTAACTTGAGCGACAGCCTAGCGTATTTACCGCAGTCGGGTAAAGAAGGCCTGAGATTAAACAGTGAAAACCCGCCGTATGGCGGGCGTCGCGGGCGAATGATTAATAAAAAAATAAGGCGCGCGCTGGCGTGGCACGCGTCACCATGTGTACTCGGGTCAGCGCAGCCAGTTCATTCTTCACAAAGGCGATCCAGCGTCGCGGCGCCCAGCGTGCCGGGCGCGACCGGCTTCCAGCGCTCTCTGCCCGGACGCGAGAAAATCACTTCACCGCCAGTCAGTGCTTTCGAATGCCCCGACAGGTGAGCGATCCGATAGGCGCGGGCAGCACAGTCATAGTGCGTGTTCGCGCGCAGCGAGCGTACGCCGTAGCGGTCGGGTTCGGCCTTGTCGTCCACCTCCCAGACACTGACGATATCTCCGTCACGCGTCGCGGTTTCCGGGTCGATGAAGCGCGCATAAAAATCGCTGCTGGCGACAAATTCCCACTCCGCGTGCGCGGGATGGCTGACCATCAGCAGCGCGGGCAAAGCCACAAGGCTGAGTGTGGCGGCGATCAGGCGGTGGCTCAGGCAGTGTCTCATGCTGCTCTCCTTGGAAATTACTTGAAAAATTAGCAATTTCTCAACGGCGAGAACATGAGGAAAATCAAGCCAGAGGATGAACCCGGGCAAGTTTCAGCGGCAGGATCAGGGTTTTGTGCTGAGGAAATCGTTCGGGCCGAGTTCGCGGCCCGGCGCGGGTACGCCGCGTCGGTCGATCCGGGCTTCGCGCAGCCGCCAGTCCAGCGCGCCATCGGGGGCCAGTGTCATCTGCAGTGCCCAGCCGGTGCGGGTGTCATGGTCGCTGAAGCCATCGAACACGAAATTCCCCAGACTGTAGAACACGGGCTTGCCCCGGTAGATCTCGATATCCTGAGTCACATGCGGATGGCCGCCAATGACCGCATCGGCTCCGCTGTCGATCATCAGTCGCGCCATCTGCCGTTGCCGGGGTGAGGCCAGCTTCTGATACTCCCACCCCCAGTGCGGATAGACGATCAGAAAATCCACGCCGTAGGCCTCCTTCGCCTGCCGGATGCCGTGCACCACAAAATCCTCATCCAGCCAGGCATTGCCCGGACTATCGTCGAGCGCCTCGAAGCTGCGCGGGAAAAAACCGTTGTAGCCAAGGATGCCGATGCGACGGCCTTTGATCTCCTTCACAAACGGACGGTGTGCGTCGCGCAGCGTGCGACCGCCACCGAAGTAGGGGATGGCGTGCCGTTCCAGTGTGTCGAGCATGTCGGCAAACGCCGCCTTGCCAAAATCGCCGGTGTGATTGTTCGCGACCGAGACGGCGCTGAAATACTTTTTCAGCAGCGGCAGCGCCTGTTTGGGCGCGCGGAAGGTGTAGGGCTTGTCGATCGCTGTGCCCTTCGCCGAGATCACGCACTCCAGATTGCCAATGCTGAGGTCAGCGTTTTTTAACAGATCAGCGAAATGCCGGAACGGGTCTTTGCCAGCACGGACCAGCTTACCTGGTGTGTCTGCCAGCATCACATCGCCGACAAACACCATGCGTATCGATGCATCAGCCGCGATGGCGGGCTCGAGCGGCAGAACGGTCGCCAACAGGATCATGCAAGCGATCACCCGAGAGGGGTGGCCGATGCGCACCCTGCTGAGCACGCCAATGAGCCGCCAGATAAGTCGTGTCATCGTGTCAGTCCGCAGGGGGCGCGCTAGTCGCACACGGCAAAGCATTGAAAGAACATCTCGCGCTCCAGATCGGATGAGTAAACCTTGTTCAGTCCGAATCCGCGGGATCTGCCGGTGCACTCCTGTGGCGACAGCAGGTACTCTGCCGCGTGAATCAAGGTCGGCACCTTCGCGCGAAGTTCATAGACGTAGGTTTTCAGCTTCGCGCGGTCGGCCAGATAGTGCGCCTGAAACCGGAAACGGTCGCCGATATTCACCTTCTCGAACGACAGCGCATCCGGGGCAGCCGCAATCAGCAGTTGCTCTGTCTGGGCGCCATACTCGGCCTCGCAGCGCACCGACAGCGCCAGCGCGGGTGAGCCGGTCAGTGCAGCAGTGCAGAGCGACAGAGCGAGCACAAGACATTTCATCTGCATGGCGATCGGAAGCCCGAGGGCTCCGGAAGATGGCGACGTTGCCGTTCGTGACTCTAGCGCATTTCGAGCATGTATCCGCTTCGCCTGCCCGGGATTTGATACGGGAGCTTGTTGAATTGACATGGCGGCACAAGCCGATCATTTATTCATGGCGCCAACCCCGATAGAATCGACGGCAAACTAACGCGGAGCCTCATGCGCTCCTGCCGGCTCTGCGCGAGCCGGCAGGATCCCGCTGATCATCCGGTGCCGAGACGCTGAAACACGAAGCAGCCAAGTACCTCACGCCATGTACATCCCCCCGCATTTTGCCGAGACGCGCCCGGAAGAACTGCACCGGATCATTCGCGAGCATCCGCTCGGCATGCTGGTGACGCAGTCCGCGAAGGGTCTCGATGCCAACCATATTCCGTTCGAGTTCGAACCTGACCTTGAGGCGCCAGCGTCGTGTGGCACGCTGCGTGCGCACATCGCGCGTGCCAATCCTCTGTGGCGCGAGGTGGCGGACGGCGCTGAAGTGATGGTAGTGTTTCGGGGTGTCGACGGCTATATCTCGCCGAACTGGTATCCCAGCAAGCACGAGACGCATCGTCAGGTGCCCACCTGGAATTACGAAGTCGTGCATGCGCATGGCCATCTGCGCATCATCGATGACGAGAAATTCGTTCGTGGCGTGGTCGCACGGCTCACCCGCCATCATGAAGCCACCGAACCCGTCCCCTGGAAAATGGGCGACTCGCCCGCTGACTACATGAATGACATGATCCGTAAGGTCGTAGGCATCGAGATCGAGGTCAGCCGGATCGAAGGCAAGCGCAAGCTCAGCCAGAACCGCGAGCCGCGCGACATCCGGGGCGCGGTGCAGGCGCTCAGCGAGCACGGCCGCCAGGGTCTCGCCGCCGTGATGTCGGCCTCGCCGGAGGCCGGGCATGAATGAGCGAAAGGTCTCGCTGCTGCTGAATCTTGCGCATGCGCTCGATCACCTGTTCTTGCTGATCTTCGCCACCGCCGTCGCCAGCATCGCCCGGGACATGGGGCTGGCCCGCTGGGAAGACCTGATGCCTTTCGGTGCGGCGGCTTTCTTTTTCTTTGGTGTCGGCTCGCTGCCGGCGGGGAAGCTCGGCGACCAGTGGGGGCGACGCAAGATGATGCTGGTGTTTTTCATCGGGATCGGCGTGTCGGCGATCCTGGTCAGCGTCGCGCAGACGCCCTGGCAGCTCGCGTTCCTGCTCGCGCTGATGGGATGCTTCGCGTCGATCTACCATCCGGTCGGCATACCGATGCTGATGCAGTACACCGACAGTCCCGGTCGCGCGATCGGCTTCAATGGGCTGATGGGCAATCTCGGTATTGCCGTCGCTGCCTTGCCGCCGGGCTGGCTGGTCAGCGTCAGCGGCTGACCTGCCGCCTTCTGGATGCCGGGCCTCGTCAGCATCGCCTTGGGTATCTTGTTCTGGCGGGTGAGTCGCGGCGAGGCGATGTCCCCCGCCCGACGCGCGCGCAGCGCCTCAACGCCCACGCATCCGCAGGCCACGCGGCTGTTTTTCCTGATGACGCTGGCCGCCACCACCGGCAGCCTGCTGTTCAATTTTTCGACCAACAGCAATGGCGAAGTGCTGGCCGCCCGACTGGACGGCATCGTGCGTGATCCGGCCGCCGTGGGCCTGCTGCTCGCCGCAGTCTACACGCTGGCCTCATTCAGTCAGCTGCTGATCGGTCATATGCTGGATCGCATGCCGCTCAAGAGGCTCTATCTGTGGGTACTGGCCCTGCAGCTGCTGAGCCTGCTGGCTGCCACGCAGGCGCAAGGCTGGGTGTTCTATCTGGTGCAGATCGCCTTCATGTGCGCAATCTTCGCGGCCATCCCGTTCACCGATGCGATGATCGTCCGCTATGTCGATGACTCCATGCGCAGCCGTGTCTCAGGTGCGCGCTTTGCCGTGTCCTTTGGCGCCAGTTCGCTGGCCGTCTGGCTGATTGGCCCGATTGTCAAAGGCGGTGGCATGCCCGCTTTCCTGTGGACGATGGTGGGGACTTCAGCTGCGACCCTGCTGGTGATCAGCCAGCTGCCGTCATCCGAGCCGGGCGCGCTGAGCCAGAGCCGCGCGCCGGCAGGCGCGTCATGACCGGGCGATCAGGGATTTCGTGATCCGTGCCGAGGCGACCAGTTGTCCCTCGACATTCGCCTCCACATCAATGAAGGCCAGCGTCCTGCCGAGCCGTGCGACGCGTGCCGACAGATCACAGCGCGCACCCGCCGGCACTGCCCGCATCAGCGAGACATGAAGATCATGCGTCACCGCGTGCTGCTGCTCGCTGAGCGCAGGGGCTAGTGCGAGAAAGCCGATCACTTCGCACAGGGCCGTCAGTGCGCCACCGTGCAGCGTGCCGCCGAAGGTCGCCAGCGCTGGGGTGCTGAAAAAATGGGCATGCGCGACACCCTCGGTGAGTCCGTCGTACACGATGCCGAGGTGGCGGTTGAGCGGCAGGTCGAGCACAGCGCGCTGGCGCTCAGTCAGATCAGACATGGCTTGTTCTTGTGTGAGGAAGGAAGGATCTCGCTTGCGGCACGCAGCAACAGCTAGGGCATGGCAGAGCGATCGCCCCACATGATAGCGCTTGTCCCACGGACTACCGGAATTCCTGATCCATGCCTGATGGCGACAGCAATGACAGTATGGCCCGACGCCTTATGACGGTGCTCAGCGGTGATTTGCGGTTTGCCCTGTAAATCTCAACATCAGGACATCAGCTCGACCAGCTGGTCGAGAGCGATACCCCAGCCCTCCTGAAAACCCATGTCGGCATGTGCCTGCTTCGCTGCCTGATCTTGATGCATCACCTGGGCGGTATAACGAGTTCCGCCGTGCGGCAGTGGTGACAGTCTGAGGTCCACCACAAAGAAAAACCCGGGGCTGTCTGCGCTCGGTCCGGGCGCGGGACGAAACCCGGGCTCCAGCATATTCGTCCACACCAGACGCTGCTCCGGCTCGATCAATAAATAGGTCCCGACGCTCGCGGGCAGGGTGTCGCCTTCCGGCGATTGCATCACCGTCCGAAAAATACCGCCGGGACGCAGGTCGATCTCGCAGTCGATGACCTGCCACGGCCGGGGACAAAACCACTGCTTCAGGGTGGCCGGATTTGTCCAGCCCTCCCAGATTTGCGCAGGCGAGAGGCTGACCTCACGGTGAAACTGCAGATCGAGATCGGGAGTAGTCGTCATGGATGATTTTCAGTGATTCGCCGGAGTGATGCCGGTTCTGCTGCAGCACAGTCGCCACCACAGCGTTCAAGCCGCATTCGCACACCCCTTGGCCTTGAGCACGCGGTCGGTGGACGCCGGATATGTTTGAAGCTTCTCTGCTGGTCGTCGCGGGCGGGGCACCAGTTCACCACCACAATTGGGACAGCGGCTTGTCAGGACAGTCTCCGCGCAAGACCTGCAAAAGGTGCATTCAAATGAGCAGATGCGAGCCTCGGCAGAATCCGGTGGAAGGTCTTTATCACAACACTCGCAATTGGGGTGGAGCTGGAGCATGGGCATCCTCCATCAATGACTGCAGAGCCAGCTTACGACGCCGGACCTGAAGCAGTCTAGCACTACCCGCGCGACAAAAAGCCCGCATGAGCACCGGTGTGAGATTGACTCAACAGATGAACCCCGGCGACAGCAAATCGGGATGAGGGAGCGGATCTGATCGTGTCCGTCGGCTTGACGATACGCGCGCCCACGATACGCGCCCCCCATAGTGCCCGCCCAACCCGCCGGCAGCGGGTACCCCATCCGGGATACGAGGTGTTGGGGTTGGCAAAGCACCAGACAATAGTCACTTATCTGGATTCTGAATTTGAACATACCAATAAATTCGTTCCAGTTGATTGATTCTGAATTTAATCTTTCCTCGCTGATATCGAATTGACGCCAGCCAGTTGTCCGGCATAGCCACCACCCCTTAAACAACAAAGGAAGTCTCATGACCCCAGAGCTGAATAGCCTGGGCAGGCCCTTGTCGTGCCTGCTCATCGCCATCGTCCTTGCTACCGCCTACCCGGCGCGTGCGAATGATGCTGCTGAAATGGAGAAACTGAAAGCACAGATCGAGGAGCTCGATCAGAAATTGCGCGTCCTTGGACGTAAGCAGGAGATTGCGTCAGAGGAAGCTGTGGCACGCCAGAAAATGACTCCGGTGCTGACGGCCAGCGAAAAAGGATTAGGCCTCAAATCCGCCGACGGCCAGTTTGAATACAAGCTGCGTGGCCTGATACAGCTCGACTACCGTGATTTCGGTGGTGATGCGTTTCCAAACGCCATCGATGGCTTTACTGCGCGCCGCATTCGTCCCACGTTCGAGGGCACCCTGTTCGGTAAACACGGCTTCCGTTTTACTCCCGAGTTCGGTGAAAACAAATCTGCTGTGGTCGATGCTTACCTTGACCTGATGCTTGATCGCTCCTTCCAGCTCCGCCTCGGGAAATTCAAGCCCTTCGTTGGTCTTGAGCGATTACAGAGTGGTGCTGACCTGAAGTTCATCGAGCGCGGCTATGTCAGTAACAACCTGCTACCGAATCGTGATCTTGGTGTCTCACTGTACGGAGACTTGTTTGGGAAGAAGCTGAACTATGCCGTCGGTGTCTTTAATGGCGTGACGGATGGCGGTGAGACCACCACCGCACAAGATGTGAACTCCAGCAAGGAATTCACCGCGCGCTTGTTTGCCACGCCGTTTCTGGGCACCGACAGTGCGCTGCAGGGACTCGGTTTTGGTATCGCCGCCACGACGGGCGATTCGAACTTGTCTTCGCCGGCCAGTGGCTCAGCGGTCGGCGTGCCAGGTTACAAGACGCCCGGGCAGGCGAACAATTTTTTCACTTACGCGAACCGCGTCGCGTCGAATGGCAAGCGGCAGCGCTGGTCACCTCAGGCCTATTTTTATCGCGGCCCATTCGGACTGATCGCGGAGTATGCGGAAGTCTCGCAAGACCTGGTCAATGCGGCAGTCGATCAGACGACGGCGAGGAACAGCGCCTGGCAGTTGGGCGGCTCGTGGCTTTTGACCGGCGAGGACGCCTCGTTCCGAGGCGTCAAGCCGTACAGTCCTTTCAGTTTGGGTGACGATGGCGGCTGGGGCGCGTTCGAGCTCGCCGCACGCTATCAGGAGAACCGCATCGACGAGGGACTGCCGACCAGCTTCCGTGGTACCGCTTACGCACTTCAGGCGAAATCAACGGCCGTTGGCCTCAACTGGTATCTCAATGAAAGCTCGAAATTCATGGTGAATTACGAACGGACCAGGCTGGAGGGCGGCACCCTTGCAGGTAAGACCGAAGACTTTTTGGTGGCTCGGTATCAGCATGCGTTTTGATCTGGGCGTGTCAGCGAGCAGGGTCTATCCGGGCGATTGGCGTCTAGTCCTGATTGGTTCGCACCGGTGAGCTCGCATTCTTTCGTCTCTTGTTTGCGAAACTGTGTGCAACGCTTGCCAAGCGCCCGCGCGACAAAAACCAAAGGAGGGTGTTTTTACGCACACTTGTTCGGCCCGGAGCGCACACGAATCGGTCTGAGGTGGCCTGATCCTGCTGTTTAAGAGAGCAGTCTGAATGCAGTCCACCCGATATTCAACACCGCCAAAGCGATCAGGGTGTTAAGTGTGAATATCATTCCCAGGACGCGTTTGCGGAAATGTGGAGGGGGCTCATTGATGCCTATCGCATGAATCAAGCGTCCGATGATGATCGATATGCCCGGAATGCACACCAGCCACCAAGGCGCACCATTCAATTCAAGGCAGGCGATCAATATGAGGCCAAACGGAGCATATTCAGCGAAGTTGCCCTGCGCCCGTATGGCTCTCTCAAGTTCCTCATTGCCGCCGCTGCCTAGTCCCACACGGTTTGCACGCCTGAGTCTGATGACTGCAAAAGAAAGCCTGATGAAAATGATTGCCAGAACTGAGGCAACCAGGGATGTTACGATGAGCATTGATTTTCCCGCGCAGTAGATCGCCCGATGATATCTCATTGGGAGATGGTTGCTCGAAAGGCCCGCGCCACCTTCCAGCCACCAGACGCTTGCTCTGGACTACCCATCGAACCAAAGTATCTTTTCATGCAAAAAGCCCCCGTTGTCGCTAACGAGGGCTTTGCTTTTCTGGCGGCCCGGAGCGGAATCGAACCGGGCTGAGGATGATTGATCCTTTGCAGTCACTTCCAATGTAGATTTAGTTTTCTGTGTGAGGCAGCGCAGTCGCGCAAATACAGGTTGATCAGGGTTTGGTAAGGAATCCCTACCTCTTCAGAAATCCCTTTGAAGTAAGCGACAGACTCTTCATCTAGCCGGATAGTGATGGATTTTTTCAGCTGAGTTGCGTAGGGATTCTTGCGAGCTTTTGAAAAATCATACTCATCGCGCATGGCAATCACCTTTGTTTATAAGATTTCGTCTCATGGGTTGTGGCTTTTCTTGCAGAAATGATGCGAATAACATCACTTTCGCCCCGGTAGCAATGACACACCACGACCAACCGCAAGGAAAAACTGAGGCCCAATAAAATGAATCTCTCTTCATCGAATGAATGGTCGGGATCGTCAATCAATTTGGCATGCTCATCGTAGAAAGCGGATTTCGCTTCCTCAAATGAAATCCCGTGCTTCTTGAGATTAGCTGAGGCCTTCCGGGCGTCCCATTCGAATCTAAGTGAATTCATATGTACATTGTAAGTACATCACGAATGGCGTGCAAGCTGTGCTTTGGGGTGTGCAGCAATGGTTATTCCCAATGCAAAAAGCCCCAGCACGCATGCTGAGGCTTTCAGGAATTTCTTGGTGGCCCGGGGCGGAATCGAACCACCGACACAAGGATTTTCAATCCTCTGCTCTACCAACTGAGCTACCAGGCCAAGAGGCAAGAGTATAGCAAAACATTCCGCCGCTGAAAAGCCGCCTGCATGCGAGGCTATAATGGATGCCACTTTTCAGCCGGTATTCTCTATGGGACAGGACTCTGACATCTGCGTGATCGGCGGCGGTGCCATCGGCAAGACCAGCGCGCTGGCGCTGGCGCGCGAAGGCTACCGGGTCACGCTGCTCTCTCCTGAGGGCGAGGCGACGCCTTCCCCCCTCACATCGGACGCCCCCTGGGATCTTCGGGTCTACGCGCTCAATCATGTCGCCCATCGGCTGCTGTCATCGCTGAAGGTCTGGGATGCGATGGACAGCGACCGCATCGCGCCGGTGGATGCGATGGCCGTGCAGGGCGATGGCGCGACACGCGGGAAGCTCGGGTTCGACGCGTACGGCGCGCGCGTTGGCGCGCTCACATGGATTGTCGAGGATGCCAACCTGAATCAGGCGCTCGATAGCGCGCTGCGCTTTGCCAATGGCGTGACTGCCGTCGCAGGCCGCGCAGTTGCACTGTCGCAGCACAGTGATCACGCGCAGGTGACACTGGACGACGGACGCACCATCCGCGCCGCGCTGGTTCTTGGTGCCGACGGCGCGCAGTCATGGGTCAGGATGCAGGCCGACATTGGCATGGATTACCGCGCGTACGGCCAATCGGCGGTGGTGGCAAATTTTTCGTGCACTCACGCGCATCATGGCGTGGCAAGCCAGTGGTTTCTGGGGAGCGAGGGCATCGTCGCCCTGTTGCCCCTGACGGGGAACCGGGTGTCACTGGTCTGGTCGGCGCCGCAGGCGCTGGCGGATCGCCTGCTGGCCGAGCCGGTCGCCCGGCTGAGCGAACGACTGGCGGCCCTGCCGGGTCAGACGCTGGGAGAATTCAGCATGCTGCCGCCGATGCGGCCGCGCGCATTTCCGCTGCGCCTGATTCGCTCGCACTCGCTGGTCGCTCATCGCGTGGCGCTGGCGGGCGATGCGGCGCATGCGGTGCATCCACTGGCCGGGCAGGGCATGAATCTGGGTTTTGCGGATATCGATGCGCTGCTCACCGCGCTGACCGAGCAGGGCAAAGCCACGGATTGCGGTGACGATCGCCTGCTCGCCCGCTATGCGCGCCTGCGCAAGGAAGATGTCTTGCTGATGCAACTGACCACCGACGGCCTGCAGCGCCTGTTCTCATCAGAACTGGCGCCGCTGCGCCTGCTGCGCAACGCGGGCATGAGTCTGGTGGACAAGCTGCCCTTACTCAAGCGGCGACTGATCGCGCATGCGCTCGGCCGCTCGCACCCCACCCCTGTCGATGAAAGACCGCGATGAAGCTGCTCACCTCAACCACCTTCTCCACGCTATGCCGTCGCTTCGCGCTCATTGCAATGCTGATGCCCGTGATACCGGCACTGGCCGACGCGACCGAAGACAAGATCAAAAAGCTGCTGCAGCAGCGGCTGGGTGAGGGTACCCAGATCGAAGCAATCAGCAAGACGCCCTATCTCGGGCTGTATGAAGTCCGGGTGGGCAACGAGCTCATTTATTCGGATGCGGAAGCCAAGTATGTGTTCATCGGTCGCATTCTCGATACCGAGACCTCGCGCGACCTGACGCAGGCGCGGCTCGATGACATCAACCGTATCCGCTTCAGCGATTTGCCGCTCGACCTTGCATTAAAGACGGTCAAGGGCAATGGCAAGCGCGTGATCGCCGTGTTCGAGGATCCAAACTGCGGCTACTGCAAGCGCTTCCGCAAGACCCTGGCCGAGGCAAAAGACCTGACGGTCTATACCTTCATGTATCCGATCCTGAGCGACGATTCGCGTGCCAAGGTGAAGAATGTCGCCTGCTCGTCTGACAAGGCCAGGGCCTGGGATGACTGGATGATCAATGGCAAGGCACCTGCGAACGCGCCGGAGTCCTGCAACCCGAATGCCAGCACCGATAAGGTGCTGGAGCTGGGCAAGAAACTGAAAGTCACCGGCACGCCGACCATCTTCTTCACCGATGGTACGCGTGTCCCGGGCGCGATCGATGCAAAGACACTCGAATCCCGGCTGGCTTCCGTAAAATAAGCGCTCGGCAACGACAAACCACAGATTAATCAGCGGCCGGTGCGCGTCTTTCCGCGTCTGCCGGCCCGCGCGGGAAAGACCCCACCACGTCCCCCACGCATCAAAAACAATAACAGGAGATCCCCATGTTCAAGGCACTGCTGCTCAACAAGAATGACGATGGAAGCACGCGCGCCGAGCTGATGCAGCTCGACGATGCGCAATTGCCGGCTGACGGCGATGTCACGGTCGCCATCGACTATTCGACGATCAATTACAAGGATGGTCTGGCGATCACGGGCAAGGCGCCGGTGGTGCGCAAGTGGCCGATGGTGCCCGGCATTGATGGCGCGGGCGAAGTGATTGCATCCAGCCACCCCGCATGGAAAGCCGGGGACAAGGTGATACTGAACGGCTGGGGCGTCGGCGAGGCGCACATGGGCTGCCTCGCGGAACGCGCGAAGCTCAAGGGCGACTGGCTGATTCCGCTGCCGCATGACATGTCGACCCGCACGGCAATGGCGATTGGCACCGCAGGCTACACCGCGATGCTGTGCGCGATGGCGCTGGCCGAGGGTGGCGTGAAGCCCGAGGATGGCGAGGTGCTGGTCACTGGCGCTTCGGGGGGCGTGGGCAGCGTGGCCGTGGCGATCCTTGCCGCCCGCGGCTACCGGGTGGTGGCCTCCACGGGCAAGCTGGCCGAGAAAGACTATTTGAGCTCGCTGGGCGCCACCGAGGTCATCGATCGCGCTGAACTGTCTGCACCCGGCAAGCCGCTGCAAAAGGAGCGCTGGGCCGGTGTGGTTGATTCCGTGGGTTCGCATACGCTGGTCAATGCCATCGCGCAGTGCAAGTACGGCGCGACCGTCGCTGCCTGTGGCCTGGCTCAGGGCATGGATCTGCCCGGCTCGGTGGCGCCGTTCATTCTGCGCGGCGTGAAACTGGTCGGTGTGGACAGTGTGATGGCGCCGCGCGAGCGCCGGCTCGATGCCTGGTCGAATCTCGCCAGCGAGCTCAAGCCGGATACGCTGGCCAAGATCACACAGGAGATCCCGCTGGCGCAGGCACTGGACTGGGCACCGACCATACTCGCCGGTGGCGTGAAAGGCCGACTCGTCGTGAACGTGAGGGCCTGATGGCGACTCGCCGCGAGAGCGTGCAGTACCGAATCCTTCCGATCGATCCGGCGCTGCACCTGTTTGAGGTCACACTGACCATCGCCCGGCCGGATCCGCAGGGGCAGCGCGTTTCCCTGCCCGCGTGGATACCCGGCAGCTACATGATCCGCGAGTTCGCGCGCAACATCGTCAGCATCGGCGCAAGCACCGAAGGCCGCAAGCTGCGCCTCAAAAAACTCGACAAGCACAGCTGGCAGGCCGCGCCGTGCAAGACCGAGCTGCAGATCACTTATCAGGTGTATGCATGGGATTTGTCCGTGCGCGCCGCGCATCTCGATCAGACGCATGGCTTCTTCAACGGCACCAGCGTGTTCCTGAAGGCGCACGGCAAGGAAGCGCTGCCGCACATCGTCGATATACAGCCGCCGGAAGGCGAGGCCTATGCGCGCTGGCGCGTCGCGACCTCGCTGCCCGAGCACAAGGCACGCCGCCATCGTTTTGGTACCTACATCGCAGGCGACTATGACGAGCTGATCGATCATCCGGTCGAGATGGGCGAGTTCGAGCTGGTTCGTTTCGATGCGCACGGCGTGCCGCATGAGATGGCCATCACCGGACGCGTCCCGCACCTGGATAAGGCGCGACTGGCTGCCGATCTGAGCAGAATTTGCGAGGCGCAGATCGCGCTGTTCGAGCCGGCATCAAAAGCCGCGCCGATGGATCGCTATGTGTTCCTGACGCTGGCCGTCGGCGATGGTTATGGCGGCCTCGAGCATCGCGCATCGACCGCACTGATTTGTTCGCGCAATGATCTTCCGGTGACCGGGCAGAGCGAGATGAGCGATGGCTACCGCGGCTTTCTCGGTCTGTGCAGCCATGAGTATTTTCATACCTGGAACGTCAAGCGCATCAAGCCTGATGTCTTCGCGCCCTACGATCTCAGTCAGGAGAACTACACCTCGCAGCTCTGGCTGTTCGAGGGCTTCACCAGTTATTACGATGACCTG
>JACCDN010476830.1_pt1 | contig 22860 bp, 19 predicted proteins | sample 7441691 | NCBI WGS metagenome assembly JACCDN01 (sample SAMN15323439, study PRJNA562643) | freshwater metagenome | isolation source: river surface water | place: USA:Blue River Watershed | collected 2017-08-16 | reverse complement strand
GTTGACCCAACTGGAGACGCAATTGCTGAAAGTGACTGAGGCGCAGCTACGTGAGTATGCGGCTGCATCCACCCTGAAACAACAAACCATTCTTTGCACTGACGAAGGGTTCGTTTTGACATTCACGTTGTCTTGGAAGCAGGGGGTGTTCACGCTGTTTACAGCAAGGAGTGGGCGACCCAGGACTTTCGCGTCATTGGATCGGATGTTGAAGTACTTACAAACCCAAGACCTATTGCTGCCAGAAGTTGTTCTCAAGTTGTCGCCAACGAATCAATCAAACCAACTCTTAATGTGAAGGAACCCGAGCCATGAAACAAGAATCCCAAGTCAAACTCAGCAAGTCAATCCTATTTCTCCTAGCAGTGCCATTGCTGCTAACGGATGTTGCATTTGCGCAAGTTGCAATCTCTGCTGCTACCAAAGTAAATCAAACGTTGAACGGCTTTTTGTATGTGGTGATGAGTATTGGCATTGTGTTGTTTACGGCCGCACTCGTTCTTGCGGGATACAAGTTTGCCTTTGTTGAAGGTACAAAGTTTGCTGACCTCAAGGGAGTGTTGATCGGCGGGGTCTTGTTTGGTGCAGCAGGGGCGATAGCGGGCTTTTTGGTGACCGGCGCCTAAGTTGTAGGGGTATGGAAGAGCACACGATTTTTAAAGGCGCTACACGCCCTCCACTTTTATTGGGGGTGCCAATGCTGCCATTGATCCTGATCGGGCTCACCTGTCTGTTACCGATCGGCCTGTTAATCATCGTGTTGCATCAATTCGTCCTACCGCTGGTGATCGCAGTAATTTTCTTTGTCGCGTATTTTTACATGCGGCACGTCACCAAAAAAGACCCATGGCTGCTTGAAGCAAAGCGTAAACGTCTGATTTTGCGTCGCCACAAGGGCAACGTGAATCAATGGGGTGGTGTTAGTTATGGCCCTACACGGATGCATGGGGGTTGATATGCGATCAATCAACGAACTACATCAAGACATGGCAGCGGCATTGTCAATGGCCGACCATGTGCCCTTTTCATCAGCCGTCTCAGACACCGTGATCAAGCTTAAAGACGGAAACGGTTATGTGTCTGTGTTTGAAATCGAAGGCGTTGATTTTGAGACATGCGGTTCAGAGCAAATAGAAATTTACAAGAACCAGCTACATCAGATATTGGTTGCGTTGGGGGGAGGGCAGTACGCCATATGGTCACACAAGATCAGACACCGAATCAAAGAGGAACAAAAAGGGGAATTTGACAACCAATTTTGCCTAGAAGTCGCAAATGCATATCAAGAAAAACTTGCACAAACGGTGATGATGCGCACCGCGCACTTCATGACGATTGTGTATAGGCCGTTTGAACAAACAGGTCTAAAGGCAATCGGATTTTCTAACATTGAGTCGTTCATTGCCTTTGAGAACGAAAGCATTGAAGTAATCAACCAGGTGTGTGAGCAAGTTAACTCGACCTTAAAAAAATACAAGCCCCGCTTGTTGGGTGAGTACACACGAAATGGTGTCAATTATTCTGAACTGCAATCCTTCTTGGGATTTTTGATCAATGGTGAGTGGTTAGAAATACCCACGTCCTCTAATCGATTAGACGAATATCTTTGCGCAGCACGGCTGACCTTTGGGGACAGAAGTGGCGTGATTCAGATCACAGGCCGAGAGGGAAAGCGATATGCATCAGCCATCGAGCTTGCTGTCTATGCTGACCGAGCAGGATCAACAGCCCTGGACCAGCTGCTTTATGCAGAGCAAGAGTTTGTAGAAACGCAGTCTTTTTCGATCATGAATGACACCGATGCAATCAAATGGTATCGGACACAACGTGGGCAAATGTTTGCTGGAAATGAGGCAAGCAGTGATGAGTTAAGGCAATTCGATGAAGTCATTGAATGTCTTCGTAAAAACGAACTTGTCGCTGGTCAGTATCACTACAGCATGACAGTCTTCTCAGATACCCCTGACAAGATCCGCAAAGACCAAAGTGAAATTCTTACGCTGCTAGGGCAGGCTGGATTCAAAGGCGTCGTGCAAACCGATGTACCAGAGTCATCATGGTTTTTTCAATTACCCGGGAATTGGAATCACATGACTCGCAGAGCAACGCTGACCAGTTGGAACTTTGCTTGTTTGTCGCCGTTTCACAACTTCATGGCGGGCAAGAAGTCTGGTAATCCATGGGGTGAAGCAGTTTGCATTTTTGATAGTCCAAGCGGACAACCCTTCTACTTTAATTTTCACTGTTCACCCGAAGATCACGACAGCACAGACGCAAAGCTGCCAGGGAACACAACGATATTTGGTGCCACTGGTGTGGGCAAAACAACGCTTGAGCTTTTCCTCGTGTGTATGTTGAACAAATACAAAACCAAAATTGTATTTTTGGACATGGACCGTGGTGCCGAAATTGCTCTACGAGCAATGGGTGCAACCTACAAATCGTTTGAACGCGGTGTACCCACGGGGATCAATCCTTTTCAGTGGCAAAACACGCAGGAAACGCGTGACTTTTGTCGCAAATTAGTCACTCAGATCCTCACACAAGGCAAAGAGCGGCTGACGGCGGAAGAGGAGGTATTGGTATCCACGGCGATCGAACGCGTTTTTGGCATGAGCCAACCATTGCGTCGATTAGCCCTTGTGGCGCAGCAGTTGCCGCCAACGGAGCTGCATGGCCGCAGTTCATTGCAAGCCAAGATACGAAGATGGGTCAATGACGGGGATTTGGCATGGGTGCTGGATAACCCGCAAGACACCCTCAAGCTCGACTCAAACACCAAATTTGGCTTTGATTATTCAACGTTCATTGATGACAAAGAAATCTGCCCACCCTTTGTCATGTGCCTGTTGCACATCAGCGAAACATTGATAGATGGAACACCCTTCGCATTGTTCATGGAGGAGTTTTGGAAGCCATTGCAGAATCCCGCGTTCTCTGAATTCGTTCGCGACAAGCTCAAAACGATTCGAAAGCAGTCGGGCTTTGTTTGTTTGACAACACAGCAACCAGATGACGTGCTAGACCATGAGCTAGCTAAGACGGCCGTTCAGCAATCGGTGACAGGTATTTATTTGCCCAACCCCAATGCCATCAAAAAAGACTATGTAGAAGGGTTCAAAGTCACACCTCAAGAGTTTGAAATCATCCGTTCGTTACCAGCAGCTTCGCGTGCTTTTTTGGTCAAACAGGATGGCAAAAGTGCAGTCGTGCGATTTGATCTTGGTGGGCTTGATGATGTGATCACGATCTTGAGTGGCAGTCAAGACAACATTGAATTGCTTGATGAGATTCGTAAAGAAGTAGGAGACGAACCGGAAATATGGGCGCCTAGATTGATCGATCAGGTGAACGCGCGCCGAGAAGATCGCAAAACGGAAAGGGCAGCAACATGAAAGTCCTAACCGTATTGGAGGCTAAGGTTGATGAAGTATTGGCGCTCTATGTCAATGGCACTAGTGCCGCAGTATCTGGGTACGCCGGCGGAATTGCTGCAGTCGGACTAACCATTTATTTTGTCTACATGAGCTACGCCGCTGCGCGTGGCGATTTGACAGAACCATTTTCTAAGCTCACAAAAGACTTGATGAAGATTGCCCTAGTGCTAACAGTTGCATTAGGTGGTGGAGCCTACCAACAATATGTCATCGGATTTGCACATGGAATCATCAGTGATTTAACAAGTGTCGTGACATTGGGTGAGGCAAAAACTGTTGGTGCAGCGATTGACTATGCAAATTCCGGATGCGTCGTGATACCGGGCAAGCCAGAGTGCATTTCTTACGAAGGTGTTTTTTTAAATTTGGCAGTCGGGAAAGCAAACTGGATGGGCATACCTGACCCTTTGTACACGATATGCTTTTTTGCCGTTGTCTTAGCCCAGCTAACAATTTCAGTACTTTGCATATTGCCAGTTCTGTTAGCAAAGATTGGTCTGGCGGTAATGCTTGGAATAGGTCCGATTTTCGTATTACTTGCGTTGTTTCCAATAACAACCAAATATTTCGAATCCTGGCTGGCGGCCCTCATCGGATTCGTATTAACCCAAGTGATCGTTGCAGCAATTTGCAGCGTCATACCAATGATATTCAAAGGTCTTCTAGATACCGCAATTCAGGAGGGTATCAAAGGTGACGTTTCTGTTTTGAGCGATGCATTGGCGGTGTTGATCGCAGCGATCGGCCTAGGACTCACAGCAATGCACGCTTCACAAAAGGGCGCACAACTGGCCGGCGGTGGAGTGTCAATGGATAGCAAGGGTTTGGGTGGAATGGCGGCGCAATCGTTCTTGAATCGAATAATTCAAGGACGTATCGGAGGTAACCCAGCAGGAGTGGCTGCGGTCGCATCTCAAAAGCCTCAAAACTCAGCATCTTCAGAACCTGGTAGTGGATATGCAACGGGCCATGCCGCCGGCAGAGCTCCCTATAACGCTGGGCGCGTGGTGGGAAATATCTTGAGCGCGCTGGATAAGAAAAGGGGGAAATGAAATGAAACTTAAACGCATTATTTGTGTCGTAATTTTTGTTGTATCTGCACCTTCATTTGGTCAAGGGATACCTGTGTATGACAACGCTAGCGTGCTTACTGCTATTCAGCAGTTACTTGCGTGGGAGAAGCAGTATCAACAGATGTATCAGCAATATATGAATCAAATTCAGCAGATACAACAGCAACAGCAACAAATTACAAACATGAGCGGCACTCGCAATTTGGGACTAATCAACAACAACATTACAAACCCAGTCATTAGCGGCGATATACAGAAACAACTCAACACCGCAACCAATAAACAAGCACTGATTCAAGCCACATCACAACAATTAAACCTCTTACTTCAAGCAAGTCAAGGACGCAGTGCACAAATTCAGTCCCTGATGTCAAACATCAATCAAACGAATGATTCAAAAGGGATTGCTGAGTTGGCAGCCCGTATTCAAGCCGAGCAGGTGATGGCAACGAATGAGGGCAGAGAGGCACAACTACTGAACCAGTTAAGCGCTTTGCAGCGTCAACAACAGGACGAAGAGTTAAGAAACCAAAGCTTAAGAAATTTAAGTAAACCGTCGGGTGCGATCGGACGGTAGATCGTATCGCTAACGAAACACATAAGAGCAAACAGGCATGTCAAACAAAACGGACTTGAGCAAAACGCCGGGCAAATCGTTCGAAGCAATTCTGTCGTATCGTGCTTACAAGAGCGAGAGACGCGCATGGATCGTCGCTGGAACGTCTGTCATCATCGCCACCATTGCAGTAACGGCTGTAGCTGTAATGGTGCCGCTCAAGCAAGTTGTACCGCATTTGATTTATGTTGACAAAGAAACTGGCGCCACACAGGTGGTCAGCGTTGTTGACAGTCGCACCGTCGGAAACGATGAAATCAATGCCCGTTATTGGCTTGCTCGTTATGTCAAAGCCCGTGAAAGCTACCTCTATAAGCTGCTGCAGGAAGACTACGACCTCACCATGGCGTTAAGTGCACCCAACGTGGGGGCTGATTATTCTGCTATCTACGAGGGAACCAATAACAAATCTACACGCTTGGTAGATGCAGTCGAAGAGCGTGTACACATCATCAGTGCAGAGCCGACACCCGGTGTCACCGGCCGCGGAACAGTTCGGTTCGAAAAAACAACTTGGCGCGTTGGACTACGCCAAGCAGAGAAAACAGAGACATACCAAGCAGATATTGCATTCGAATGGAAGCCCATCACGGGTTGGAGTGTGAATGATCTTTTGAAGAATCCTCTGGGCTTCGCAGTTACCGCATATCGATCAACCCCTGAAATTGTGGGGCCCCGATGAAGATCATCACGATTTTCATACTTTCATTTGGCGCGTTGACTGCATACGCCGATTTGGTGCCTGTGAGAAGCCCATTCGACCCCCGAGTTCGGTATGCAGATTACCGGCCTGACGATGTGGTGATGATTGCCACAGCCAGGGGTGTGATGACACGTGTGATTTTGAATTCAGACGAAACCATCGTGAAGTCTGAGCCTGGTTTCCCGAGCAACTGTGACAAAGGCGGTCAGGAGTGGTGCATCAAAGCCGAGCAGGGGACGAATCAAATATGGGTCAATCCCCGAACAGGCGCCACTATCAACAACCTTGAAATTCAGACAACAAAGCGAGACTACAGCCTACGTTTTATTGTCATGGATGGAGCAGAAAAGGCCTCGGCGGTTTACTACCGTGTGATGTTCCGCTATCCATTACCACCGACGCCCATGCGTGTTGTTGCCAAAGACGCACCAGAGAACACGCGGTCTGAAGAAGAGGTGACAGATAGTCAAGCACAAGAATTTGCAGAACCAATGGTTAGGAACGCAAATTACTCAAGACAAACCACTCCCGAGTCTGAAGAAATTGCTCCTAGTGTTGTTTTTGACGATGGCCGTTTCACTTATTTTCGATACCCTAAAAATCGTGAAATTCCAGCGATCTTCGCAATTGGACCTGCAGGTGAAGAAATACGCGTGAACACGCACGCAGCGCGTTTGAGTGCTGATCCTGAAAATCCAAAAGCACGTGTCACAAATGATTACTTGGTGGTTCAACGCCTGTCCAAAAAATTCATTCTTCGGCTTGGGACAGCGGTGGTGAACATCATCAATGAAGATTTCGATTCAAATGGAATTGAGACTTGGAATGGAACGACCACACCAAAATTAATCCGCCAAAACAAGTCAACGGAGTTGAAATGAACGAAGTTGACAACATAGTGGAAGGGCCAAATCCAGACATCAATGCGATCGGTGCGCAGCCACGCAAAGTGTCTTGGAAAGTGATTGCATTCGGCGTCCTTTGCTTAATCCTTTTTGTGCTGGCATTGGTCTTTGCATTGCGAATGATGGGCCAAAAAGCGGTATCGCTTGTTGAGCCTCAGAAAAAAACAGTCATAGCTCCTCCGCCCCCTAAGGGAGCGGCGAGCTTTGCTGCTGAACCATATAGCGCTTCGACGGATGTAGGGGCTGGGGCTCAGGGTATTCCGTCTGTAACGACCGGGAAGAAATGTGAAGACTCCGTGCTGATTGATAAAAGCACAGAACGTCCCGTCAAAGATGCGAATGGCACAACCATCATGGTCAATTGTCAGGGCGTCGTGATCGGACCCAAAATCCCGGCCCCTATCGACACCAACCAACAAGACCCACGTCGATTCGATGGCAACCAATCAAAACCATTTGATAGATATGGTGGCGATATCACATTGACAAATAGTTCGGGTCAAGGTGCAGCGTCAAAAGTTCCAGGCGGCCTTGGTTTCCCGGCGGGGTTTCCATTGCCCCCCACGGACTCTACTAAGACCATCATGGAGCAATTGCAACGTCTGCAAAACCCAACAGCAGTGGCTGGCACCGCACTGCAAGGTGCTGGCCAGCAAGGCGCTTCAGCAAATGCTCAAGGCCCAGTTGGGAACAACTTGTCGGGCGCAAATACACCTAAAGCCATCGCAGCAAAAACAATCGATGAAAACCGTGTCATCGGGAAGGGTGCACAAATTGACTGCGCGTTAACTACACGGGTGGTGACCGATATCAGTGGTTTTGCATCTTGCATCGTGACAGCAAACGTTTACTCGGCCAACGGGCGCACGTTGTTGATCGAACGAATGTCAGAGGTTCAAGGGGAATACGGTGCTGCGGGACAGCCTGGCCAGCGACGCGTGTTTGTGCTGTGGACTCGCATTCGCATGCCAGGTGGCGTAACGATTGATCTGAATAGTCCATCAACCGATTCTCTAGGCGCTGCTGGCATGGACGGCATCATTGATAACCGTTGGTGGGAGCGCATCGGCTCTGCTTACATGCTGTCTTTTTACAAAGACATCATGGCCTACGAAATTGCAAGAAATACGAACACCAACACTTCTGGTGGAGCTACGGTATTGCAAAACACTTCGCAAACTTCTTCCAGTTTGGCTGAGAAGGTTTTGTCTCAAAGCATCAATATCAAACCAACTCTGTACGCGAACCAAGGTGACCGTGTGGCCATTTATGTTGCTCGTGATTTGGAGTTCAGGGAAATCTATGACGTCGTCAAATCAAAACCTGAACAGTGAAACGCTGAGCCGTGACACGTCAGTGATTGAACTGATGCGTCCGATTTCAGGCTTGATCGCAGCACACCCCGGTGTGACTGAAATCACTATGTATGACCCTGGTCATTTCTTCTTGTCAATTCATGGACAGTGGATTCGACAACATTTGCCCAGCATGAATTTCAAACAGTGCTTGGCGCTGGCTGAGAGTGTGGCGTATCGATCAGATCAAGTCATTGGCGCTAAGACCCCCTTGTTATCAGCGACCTTACCCAATGGGGAGCGCATTCAAATCGTAGTGCCTCCCGCTGTTGAGCCTGGCAAGATTTCGTTTTCGATTCGCATCCCTTCCAGCGAAATTCGGTCTTTGGCGCAGTATGAAGCTGATGGTGTATTTGATCGGTTTGTCTGGGTTGAGTCGCAAGCGTTGCGAAGCCAGCCAGATGGCATCGATATCACGGACAAGCGTCTTTGCTCTCTGTTAGCCGAGCGAAAGTTAAAGGAGTTTTTAATCGCGGCAGTGTTGGCCAAAAAGAACATTGCCGTGGTCGGCGACACGGGGTCTGGCAAAACAACCCTTATGAAATCGATGTGTGAGCTCATACCAGCAGCAGAGCGGTTGGTCACCATCGAAGACGTGCACGAGTTGTTTTTACCAAAGCATGACAACAAGGTGCATTTGTTCTACAGCAAGGGCGGGCAGGGCGTTGCAAGCATCACACCTGCAGACTTAATCTCTGCCAATATGAGGATGAAACCAGATAGGGTTTTGCTCGCAGAGTTGCGAGGTGGTGAGGCATTTGACTTTTTGAAGCTTTTAACAACCGGCCACGCAGGATCAATCACGAGTTATCACGCAGAGAGTTGCGCCTTGGCCTACGAGCGGTATGTATTCATGGCCAAAGAACACCCCGATGCGGCCATCTTCACCGATGTTTCATTAAAGCGATTGGTTTCACTCACCATTGCCGTGGTGATACATGTGACTTGCAAGACGGTCTATGACGCAAATGGCGAAATTACAGGTGTCGAGCGTTTTGTAACAGAGGTTGATTTCGATCCCGCGCGCAAACTGGCTTTACAAGTTGGGGAAGGAACGCTTCACCATGCGTAATTACAAACGCCATCAGCATGTTATGGCGGCCCTTGTCGTAGGGGTGCTCGTGTTGGCGCTGCCTTACGCAACGGTGTTTGGATTCAGCCTGTTTGATGCTTCAGTCTTTACAAAATCCCCAAGCATAATTTTTGAATATTTCACTTATCACGGAATTTCTAATCGAGGTTTCAATCTAGCCTTCCAACTATCGATTGCCATACTTTTCGTGATCGGTTTAGTTGCCTTGATCGCAATTTACAAAGACCATCGAGCGCTCCATGGTGATGCGCGGTTTGCCAGCACCAATGAAGTGGAGGATGCTGGTTTATTTGGCCAGAAAGGCATCATCCTAGGCAAGCGCAAGGGCAAATATTTGGTATTTGATGGCCAGCAATTTGTCTTATTGGCTGCACCCACTCGATCTGGAAAGGGTGTTGGTGTTGTGATCCCGAACTTGCTGAATTGGCAGGACTCTGTCGTCGTATTGGATGTGAAGCTTGAGAACTGGCAATTGACTAGCCGGTTTCGAAAGGAAACTCTTGGACAGGAGACATTTCTCTTCAATCCTTTTGCCTCGGATCGTAAGAGTCACCGTTGGAATCCATTGGATAGCGTAAGCCGTGACCCCTTTGTTACCTCTGGGGATGTGTTGCAAATTGCTCAGATCTTTTACCCCAGCAGAGAGTCTGATAAAAACAGATTCTTCAATGACCAAGCCCAAAACTTGTTCTTGGCAATCACGTTGTATCTCATCGAAACCAGGCACCCACGTTGTTCGTTGGGAGAAGTGTTTCGGCAAGGCTCTGGATATGACAAATCGTTACCCAAGCACTTACGAGACATCCTAGAAAAACATCCATCACTGAGTCGTCAATGTCGTGATGCTTTGAATCGGGCATTGTCTAACCCGGAGGAGACATTCGGCAATATCAAAGCTAGTTTTGATGCGCCTCTCTTGATGTTTGCGAACCCAATGGTGGATGCTGCGACAAGTGCCAGTGACTTCAGCTTGTCAGATGTGCGGCGCAAGCGGATCTCAATTTATTTTGGCATTTCTCCTAATCGGTTAGAAACCGCCGCCCGACTGATTAATTTATTTTTTACACAAGCCATTAGCTTGAATACAGGTGTGTTACCTGAGGCAGACAAAACGCTAAAGCATCAATGTTTGATGATGTTGGATGAGTTCACGGCATTTGGCCGCGTAGGCATTTTGACCAAAGCTGTGTCATATATCGCAGGCTACAACCTGCGCTTAATCACCATTATTCAAAGCAAGTCACAACTCGAAGGTGATGGGTTGTATTCCAAGGCAGACGCACGCAACATGATCGTGAATCATGAGGTGCGAATCGTTTTTCCTCCCGGTGACGACCATGAAGCCAAGGACGCCTCAGAAATGTTGGGGTACTACACCACCAAAGCAACCTCGATTTCTTCAAATCACAGCGGCCATTTGTTAGCTGTCACAGGTAACTCTTCCGCAGGTACGAACATCAGCGATCAAAGACGTGCGCTGATGATGCCGCAAGAGCTCAAGCAAATGTCACCTTTGAAATCAATCATTGACAAGCAGGGGTCTCCACCGGTGCTTTGTGACAAGGTTCGTTACTTTGAAGACAGAGTTTTCGTTGATCGATTGAAGGATGTTTCACCCATGCTTAAAAAGTTGGGTCGCAAGATGCCTACACGTGATCAATTGGATGTAGCACGTGTTGCGGGCGAGTTATCGGCACCAGTACCAACTGTTTCAGCTATCAGCTACGAAGACCCTTTATCAGACCCTCAGGAGGACGCCGACATGTTTGCCAATATGACTGAAGCCGAAATAGAGGCAGCAGCTGTCGCTCTTGCTGCCAAGCTCCCCGACTACGCCGCCCTTGACACCCATGCGGACTTTGCAGAGGTTGTGAAGGAAGAGTTTTTCAAAATGTTTTTCCCTTCTGAAGGTGTTAATCATGCGCGCATCTGACCTCAAAACTAATTTCCCAGAAATTGGCCCAGGTGCTTCGGAAGCTCCGCAGCCGAATCGGTCAAAACCCTCGCTACCGAATTTCGCTGGCGGAGAAGATATTGCTGAATCAGGGTTTGATGAAGCCGAGCTCAGCGCGAATCCATCGGATTCGACGGACGCTGCAGCTGAAAGCGAAGGTGAACATCATGGCCACTGAACAACAACGCCGAGATGTGCGTCAAGAACTGACGGATGAACTGATACGCATGGTGGAGGCAGGGACGGCGCCATGGCAAAAACCGTGGGACGCTACAGCGGCCGCAACTGCACTGCAAATGCCACAAAACCCGGTGACAGGCAAACCATATCGAGGCGGAAACTCAATTCAATTATTGATTGCAGCCACAAAAATGGGAGAAGGTGATGATCCTAGGTGGTGTACATACAAACAGGCCCAAGCCGAGGGATGGCAAATCAAAAAAGGATCCAAAGCACAAACCATTCAATATTGGAAATGGGACGATGATGAGAAGCGCTCAAATCCAGTAACCGGTGCGACAGACACGGTCAAAATTAATCGCGGTGTTCCGTCTGCGTTTTATGCCTCGGTATTTCATGCATCGCAAATTGACGGGATTCCCGAGTACCAACCTCCGACGACAGCCCGTGAAGAATGGCAAGTGGTGGAGCTCGCAGAGAAGATCATTGCCCAGAGCGGCGCCCGGATTGTGCATGATCAACTTGACAGGGCCTTTTACTCACCTAATAAAGACGACATTCACATTCCGCCACGGGCAGCATTTGCAACCAGCCTTGATTACTACGAAGTGGTGTTGCATGAAATCGGTCATTGGTCCGGGCATGAAACACGGCTTAATCGTGATTTAAGTGGCGGTTTTGGCAGTGCATCTTATGCACGAGAAGAGCTTCGCGCGCAGCTAGCGAGTCTGTTCATGAGTGCTGAGCTCGGTGTGCCATTCAATCCGCAGCGCCATGCCGCATATCAGGCGAGTTGGATCGCTGCTTTAAAAGAAGACAAAAACGAAATTTACCAAGCAGCATCGCAGGCACATCAAATTGCTGAGTTTGTTATAGGGTTGAGCCAGTCACCCATACAAGAGCAACCACAAGAGGCCAATTCGGAACTCTCGCCTGCAGTCGAATCTCAAACACTTGGATATGGCACGCCTCCCCAAGTTGATCGACCCAGTGGCAAAGCTAGTTTTGACAGAATCACCTACGAAAGAACCGCTGAGGCCCTGAGCTTTATCTCTCCCAACCTTGGTCGTGATGACTGGGCCAAGATTGGCATGGCCATCAAAAGCGAGTTTCCCAGCGATGATGGTCTCTCACTGTTTGATAGTTGGAGCCAAGGAGGGGAGAGTTACAAAGCATCTTCAGTGGTATCCACATGGAGAAGCATCAAAGCTGAAGGTGGCGTCACTATTGCCACACTTCTCAAAGAAGCGGTGAATGGTGGCTGGAAGCCAGACCAACAAACGCAAGAGCGTATGAGTCGGCCAGCACCAGCACCAAGTCCAGAGCGTGCCGAGGCCGCAGCCAAAGAAGCCGCGCTCAAACTTGTAAAGCAAGAGCAAACGGCAGCCCAAGCTGCCGAGATGTGGGAGTCGGGCACACCCGATGTGATTACACCGTACCTCGACCGTAAGGGCGTTGGTAGCCACGGCCTTCGCGCCATGCCAAATGGAGTTCTTTTGGTGCCGTTGGTAGACGAAGAGGGCAAGTTGTGGAACATACAACGCATTCTGACTCAGCAACCAGAAAATGCAGACACAGATAGGTTTTATCTCAAAGACGGACGCAAGTCCGGTCTTTTTCACCTTGTGGGTGAGATTGTTGAAGATCGGCCGATTTTGTTTGCTGAAGGCTATGCCACTGCAGCGAGTCTTCATGAAGCCACCGGTCACCCTGTTGTTGTAGCATTTGATTCAGGCAACTTAGTTCGGGTTGCAAATATTTTCCGTGGTTTTTACCCAGATAAAACCATGGTGGTATGTGGTGATGATGATGTGCTCAACGCCCACAACACAGGACGCGCCAAAGCAATTGAAGCGGGCGAGGCTATAGGTGCAACCGTCGTCTTTCCTGCGGCTGTAGGTTTCAAAGGAAAAGACTTTAACGATTTGCTTAGTCAGTATGGCCGAGAGACTGGCGGCAAATTGATCAAAGAGCTTCTAGGTGAAATGGGCTCAACAATTGCACCAACGAACGGAGCCGGGGCCCCCTCTGTTGAAACAGTCATTCAAATTGGTTCAAAAGCAGAGCCATCTTTGATCAATTCGGTTGAGGCCAAAGAGATTGGCCCGGTCGTTGCTACCCCAAATACTGGTGGAGTCTCTTTACAAGACACATTGATGGCGCGTCTGAAAGAACAGTTTTTATTTGCTGAAGGCAACTTCTATTTTCGAGACAAGAAAACCACTCTGGCGTTCATTGACGGCGGCAATTCATTCAAGACAGAACACAATCAGCCAGAGGTTGTACAGGCCATCGTTGCATTGGCACAGGCCAGAGGATGGAAGCAGCTGTACCTCGATGGGTCACCGGAATTTTTAAGTCAAGCTTGGGTTGAAGCTTCGTTAATTGGACTCAAGGTGACGGGCTATACGCCTGCACCTATAGACCGTGTCAAGCTAGAAGAGCGGATTGCCCTAAAGATTAAGGATGAGATGGCAATACCGAAGATGCCGTTTATTTCCGATACAAAAACTGCGCCCAATCGCACTACCGAGCCTACGCCATTGGTCACCAAAAATAACAAAGGTGAGCCTGCAACGATTTCTCAAATTCGTTTTCAGTTGCACGAAAAAGGCATCACAGATACCGCAGCCATCGATATCACGATTGCTGCACTCGCCACGGTATTGCAAACACCTCGGTCATACGTGGGCGTTTTGCTTGAACATGGTTCGGCACCTTACAAATTCAATGTCGATGACAACCGTAGTAACTATTACGCAAAGCTGAAAACAAGCAAAGGCGAAGAGGTGATTTGGGGTGTCGACATAAAACGGGCAATGCAAGAAAACGCACCAGCCATTGGCGAGCCCATTTTGTTGGCCTATCAAGGCGCAAAGCCAGTAAAAGTATGGGCTGCTGTCAAAGACGATAAGGGTCGTGTTGTTGGTCAAGAAGAAATCACCACCAACCGAAATACTTGGTTGGCTGAGACCATTCAAAAGCTGCACGAAGAAGCACAGGCAGGTGTTATTGCAGTCCCCGTTGACGCACAACCTAAAGAGACGGGCGCCATAGATACCAAATTACCAAAGGGTAAGGGACATGCGATTGTGTCGCGCGCGCTGGCCATCAATCAAATTCCAAAGGATATTGCCGCTACATCAGTGGCGGCGGTAGCAGATGGTCTTGTGTCTTCAGGTAAGAACATGGAGGGGCAGCACACCGTGAAGTTGCAACAGAAATCCGACGCACCTCAACGCATAACACCCATTCGATGAGATCCATATGAAGAAACTGATCCTACTCATTGCAATGGTTCTGTCGGCATGTGCCAGTTCACCACCGCCATCGCCCCCACAGGCCCTTGGGCCGATTGTCAAAGTCAATACCGACGAAGAAGCCTTGAGTGAGTTAATTCGTGCAGCGCGTGCTGGGCTACCACGTCAAACACGTTACACCGCCGAGCGTGGTGACGATGTGCGCTATGTGCTAACGACCTGGGCTCGCCAAGCGCGCATGCGATTGATATGGAAAACATCCTCAAAGGTGTCCACGTTGGGTGGTGTCAATGAGCCAGATATTCGTGCAGCAGTTCTTGCCTTGGCAGTACTTCTCAAAGACGAAAGCAACCCACTCATTGTGGAGTTCCCAGACAAGTCGACGATCATCGTTTCAGATTTTCCGAACAAGTGAGTTACTTATGAAATCAACTAAACAAAGACTACTAGCTATTAGTGCAATTGCCTTTTTTCAAATTGTGAATGCTGCAGAAACCAAAGGCTCTAATTGTCCTGAGATACCGCCTGGTACGGTCGTCCTTGGCAAATATTGCCCGCCAGCACAGGTTGTCGTAGCGGACCCCGTCAACCTTTCAACAACACCGGTTGTGTTGAACGAAGTGCGACCAGCACTCGATAGCACACAAAAAACTGCGGTACTCGGCGTAGCGACCCTACCCCCTAGCGTTGTGGTTGCTGTGTCTGCCCCCCCTCCATTAGTGATTCGGCAAGGCGACCGTTTAATGCCAACGCTTAAAACCTGGCTGGCATCGCAGTCAATTGAGTTGGTATGGGCGGCATCGGCCACAACTTCTGGTCGTGTTCGTGATGTGGTGCTGGAAGATGATTTTCAAGCCAGCGCAGTGGATGTGCAGACTGCATTGAACGAAGTTTTGGAGCCTTTTGGTTTTGAAGCGGAGATTGCCAAGAACAGTGGCGCAGTCAAGCGCGTCACCGTCCGAAATTCGCGTAACGGTCTTTAATTGGAGTTCCCATGACACACAAAATTCGCCGTACTCGATTTGCGCTCACATTAATGTCTGTTGCAACGGTAATGTCTGGCTGCGCCAATGTGAGCAAGTATCAAGACGAAGTCACTGATCGCGCAAAGAAATACTCAGACAGCCCAATCAACGGAGCAACAACCGTTAGAAATGTTGAGCGTTCGATACCGCGAGGTATGGAAATTGATGACGTAGATGAACGTCAAGCCGTCACAATTTCTGTCAAGAATGCAAATTTCTATGACTTGGTCGTCAAGCTGTCAGACCGGCTCGGCTACGGCACCTCCGCTGTTCAATCAGTAGATCTTCAAAGGACAGTCACGCTTGACCTGCGTGGATTGACGATTCAACAAGCCATGCGTCAGATTGCATGGCAGGCAGGTTATGCCATCGTGATCAATGAGAGCGATCGAAGCGTGACCGTGGCGCCTGAAGCCACCCTGGTGTTTCGCGTGCCATCAGAAGATCTGAAGAAGCTGTTATCAACAGAGTTTCGCTACGGAGGCAGCCCAGTTTCGGGTACGAGTACCGGCACCACCTCGGCAGGAACCGGAGGTCCTGGTGGTGGTGCATCGATCAACCCAATTGGCGCTTCATTTGCAGTACAGGGCCAGTATGTCAATGCACCTTCAGCTTTCAAAGCCTTTGTTGAAAAACAAGCAGGGTCAAATGCCACGGTAGAGGTTTTTGCAGAGTCAGGATTGATCTCTGTGCGTGGTAACGGACAAGCGCTTAAACGCATCCATGATTTTTTGAGTAAATATTCCTATGATGCGCGCCGTCAAATTGAAATCAATGCACGGTTAGTCGATGTGTCTTTAACGAATGAATTCAAGTATGGAATCCAATGGGACAAAGTCATTAATTCTGCGGGCAATCAAAAAATAAGCTTGAACACACTTGGAACGGTTGGAACGACTTCTACAAGCTCGCTTTCCTTTACTACAGCCTCCATCACCAGTGTTGTGAAGGCGTTAGAGAATTTCACCACGGTAGATGTTTCTGCAACACCGAAGTTGATCATCACCAACAACTCTTCGGGTGTCTTTTTCAGCGGAACGCAAAAGCCGTATATGCCGCAAGTGACCAGTACCACCACACCAAGCGGAACCGGCACTACCACCACCCAGTCAGGAGCCGGTGCTTATGCACAAGACGGCGTGAATCTGGCTGTTCATGCATCCATCTTGGATGACAACAATGCGAGCCTGACTATCGTGCCTTCCAAAGTGACTTTAGGCACTTTGCAGAAGTTTTTGAACGACCAAGTCCAGATGTATGAGCAGTCTGTTCAAAACGGGGGACAGCGGATCTCTATCCAGTCAGGACAAACGGTGGTGATCAGCGGCACTCGTACTTCTACCAACAACTCGTCAAAGCAAGCGGTACCCGGTTTGGTTGAAATTCCTGGTATCGGAGCTTTGTTCGCTGGCAATACGAAAGACGTGGCCGCACGTGAATCCGTGCTCATTATCAATGCGCGAATCCTTCGCCCGGCCCCTATGAACATCGTATTTTCGGAGTCAATCTGATGTTCTCACGATTTAAAAAGACAAAAACCACAGAGCTTCGCGATGCGAAGTTGTGGTTATACGTGCGAGAGGGTGAAAAGGACACATATTGGCCTTTGAATACGCTCGCGAACCCATCTGCAGGCACATTGATTGGCAACACGCATGAGATGCAACCCCCAGATGAAAACGAGTCAGCAGACATCATCAGTTTTTCTCCAATGGAAGATTTGGAGATGCGCGCTCAAAAACGCGAGTCAACACCTGCATTAACTAAGCGTTTGATGGCAGACGCAGGTGTTCGGCTGATTGGTTGGCGTCAGATGTTGCATATGACATCGTTTAAAAATGCGAAATCGTCCGGTTTGCGTGGAGAACTCAACCTATTTACCAAAAGAATTGCCGATGTTTTTAACAGTGATTTGAGTCCCTCCAAATCAGATGATTTACAAGTAATTCACCAGCAAGACAGGGCGCGCGGATTAAAGGGTAGTGAGTGGCTTTATGCGACCTCTACAGACCGCATGAAGACCACATCGACAAGCTCTCGCCTTTGGCCAGGACGCGCAATGCTGCGTAGTTTGTTAGCACAAGCTTGGGCTGAACAAAATCAACCGACAAGTCCTTATGTGACCGGCGTGGTATTCACGGGTCACCACCATACCTTGGTCATTTTTTTCAAAGCGAGTGAGAGCGGTGAACTCGAATCAATGGTCTCGGCAAATTTAACCAATTCGACCCATGGAACACCAGAAGAGCAAGGTGCGGCGAATCAGCTTCGCTTAGAACAAGCACTACAAAACTACTTGCAACACGTTCGCTTGGCGGCGCTTGACTCTGCCAGTGATTTCCCCACAGACCGGATTTGCCTGTTTGATGGTGTGGAATTTACCAAGCTGATTGCGAATTCACAAAGCAGCGCCATCGTTCGGCCCTATCCAACCGAATTTGAATACTTTGGTGTGGGCACATCAACATGGTGGAAATTGTCGACACAAGCTACAGCTGCAGGGCTGATTGGGGTTGTCTTCACCAGTGTCTATGCAGGCGTTTCTGCAAATTGGACAAAAAACGACTCAGCCAAACAAACAACCGCATTACGTACAGCAAACGAGCAGTTGCAAAACGTGACCATCGCCCGTTGGGGCGCTCTCACGAAAGAGGGCTCTGTCCCCATCATGAAAGCCGTTGAAATTGCTCAATCCTTGCATCAAGAAGGTCTCCGTCTAGAAATTGATGCGGATCGCGAACTTATTCGAATCAAAGTCATTGCCAAAGTGGTTGATGCCTCTAACACACCGACTGCTTTGACTGAGTTGATGAGTGCGAACTCACCCGAGGGCTGTACTCGCCGTAATCCCGAAACCAACACGCAGCTCTCAGAGCTCTACATCACTTATGAATGCACGTCTGTTGACCGCGCTATTTCTTCTCTGCTCAGTGGCAATCGCTAAAACGGTCATGCAGCCCCAGCTGCAGGAATTAGCGATGGCTAAGGGGGAGGGCGGGCGACTAATCTTGGCCATGGCTAACGTTAACAAAAGCTTACGCTTTATGAGTCAGTTTGATCAAACAGCTGCGCCAAAACTTGGTATTGACAAAGTCGTTTTTCAATCAATTTCACGCTTGTTACATACCCACCACGACTTTGGAGTGGTGATGACGGATGTTTCAGCAGGCACCACGGTGGGTGGTCAAACCGTTATCCCTATGCAATCAATGCAAACTCAGAACGCCGCTACGGGACTGATGTCACAAGAAATCAACATCAAAGGTTCATACGAGTCTTTGGAAGATTTTCAGAATTTTATTCAGACCCAAATCATTGAGCACGGTGGATCGGTGAGCGCTCTCAAGCTGCGGGGATACAGCTTTGAGATGAAAGTACAACTCTTTGGCCCGCAAGAAGAGTTGAAGGCAGGTGTGTGATGGCTACAGGTCCAAGCTTCTTTAATCTTCGCAGTGCTTCGGCTGCAAAACCGCAGAACAAAACTGCTTCAACGGGAAGTCCTCGGCCGTTGTCCATTGGTTTGCCTCAAGCGCGTCGTGTTATGCACCCGATGCTTGAGCAAGAAAAAGTCGATAAGACACCGGACCCCTTTGTTGCTACAAATGTCATCGTGCCGTCTGCTAAGTTTGAGATAGCACCGCTCGATCTAGATCGTGAGTTTGACAATTCGATGGAAAGGGCCCTTCGAGCCGAAGGCGTGAGCGAATCACACATCCGAATTTTGCGCAAACGCCAAGCCCTAACAAACGAGCCAATCACTGAAATTATGCGATCAAGTGAGTATGGGTTCTTGCCCCCGGAAGGGGTGGCCCGTGTATTGGCCGCAGTGACCAATTTGACGTATTTCCCCCCAAATCAGATTGATTCAGTTCCTGTTTCTGAGATTGTGGAGGTTTTAAATCATCATGGTATTTCGATGCCAGCCAAGTTTGAAGGCGTGTTACCCGTTGATGTGATGACCGACAACGGCTTGCAAACGTTGGTACTGGCCATGAACGAGCCCTCGAAAACATTGGCCGGCTCCCGTCTTTTCAATGGTCTTCCACAGGTTTACAGAATCGCTTCGGAACGTACCTTATCGACCATGTACCGGCGTTACTACTCCAACTCCGATGCAGACGTCATGAAGTTGTTTGATCAACTCTCGAACGTGAAGGTTGAAGAAGAAGAGGCCCAATCGTTGCTGCGCCGATTCGTGCTGTCATTGATGCGTCACGCCTGTTACGCAGGAGCCTCGGACATCTCTTTTTCACCCTCCGCCACCAAGTCTGGTGGGGACGTTCGACTAAAAATTGACGGAGTTGGACAGCTTTTCACGTTCCTACCATCTGAAGTTTGGGGCCGCGTTATCACCCACTTGGTCACCACGTGTGGTGCACAAGACAAGCTGACACAGGGCCCCGTCGATCGTCGGTTTGAGTTCGCAGAGGCTGACCAAGAAGAGTTTGGCGAAATCGCTCAGAGATACGGCTTTCGGGTCATCTTGATACAACGCAACGAGAGCGACAACACCCGAGTCACCATCGTGATGCGAATTTTGGATCAGCAGGCAGACACCGCAGAGCTCTCAACGCTTGGGTTTGATCCAGAAACACTGAAGTACATCCGCGACTGCAAGGATCGTGCAACAGGATTATTCCTAGTCACTGGTCCTACAGGTAGTGGAAAGACGACTACTCTTTATGCCACTTTGAATGAGATTGATCCAATCTCACGTTGGGTTCAATCGATCGAAAACCCCATCGAGTATTCACGCGGCCTTTGGATGCAATTTCAAACGCGCCAAAACGCTGCCAGAAATGACAGTAATGGGACAAGCGACGAGGCTAAAGGCGCTCATGATTTGCTCAAAGGTTTGTTACGAGCTGCCCCGGATGTAATTTTGTTTGGCGAAATTCGCAAGGGTGATATTGCGGAACAACTTGTTGACGCAGGCAACACCGGGCACTTGGTTTTCTCAACATTACATAACAATGATGCAGCCTTGGCCATCAGTCGATTGCGAAGCTTCAATCTGGATATGTCGGCTATTGCCAGCCTGCTGTTGGGAATCTTAGCTCAACGACTGATTCGCACACTTTGCACTTGCGCTGTTGATGATTATCGGGTGGACACCCTGACAGTCCTTGGGAACTTGGCCTTTCTTGATGAGGGACGCACAGGCAAACCCATCAAGCCCAAAAAAGCCATGGGCTGCGTCAACTGCCATGGAACAGGTTTTCGTGGCCGACGAATGGTGTACGAGTTGTTGCGCGTCACGCCACGTGTGCGCGAACTCATTGAAAGTGGGGCATCGCCAAGTCAGATCGCCAAAGAAGGGATTTCAGAAGACAGGACGCTAGTCGGTAATGCACTGCGCCTGGTCGCTAATGGAATCACCAGCATAGATGAAGTGAAAAAACTCGGGCCACTCAAAGAGGCATCCTAATCATGAATTTGACATTCGCATTTTCAGCACGCCAGCCAGTGAGCACAAAAACAGTCTCTGGTTTGATTACGGCCGAGTCAGACGTTTTTGCAATGGCAAGGATCAAAAAAATGGGCTTTATTAACCCACAAGTAACGCTTGCCATCATGCCAACGTTGTCGACGGGATTTGGTCTGCTTCAACCCACTGATTTCGATTTGCGAGAGAAGGCACGTTTTTACGAAACCATTTCGAAGCGCATCAAACTCGGAGGCACATTCAAGGATGCGCTCGACTCTGCCAAAGAATACATCGAGGATGGTCGTTTGCTCTCAGCCGTGGCCATCGCCTCCGCTGCACAAGAGAGTGGTATGCGTCCTTGGCGAGCCATGGAAATGGGAGGATTTGCACATCGGGATGTCATGGTGGTCAAAGCCCTCGACATGGTGGGAGGGTTAGACAAGTCCTTTTGGGATTTGGCCCAAGAAGCCAAATTACGCCATCAAACAGAAAACGCGGTACGAGGGGCCATGCGCATGCCCCAAACCATGACAGTTATGTTCTATTTTGCTCTGCCATTATTTTTTGGGGTACTTGGGCCACAGATGCTGAGCTTCTTCAAAAAACTGGGCAACACAGTCAACATACCTTCAGATATCCAAGCGCTGTATAGCTTTGTGGGTGAAGTGAACTCTAGCCCTGTGATCTGGTTTTTAGTCTGGTTGGCGATGGGGTTTGGAGGCTGGCTATTGTTGAAATCCAATCTTTGGCAAGAACTCAAATCACACATCAAGTCTTTTCATGATCTAGATTTGAAAAGTGAACACGCACAACTTTGGAGTGTTTATGCCCTGATGTATTCGGCCAACATTGCGCCTCAAGAAATTTGTGCAATTTTGCGACCGGCGTGCAAACTCGCCATCACTGGTGAATCCCTTTATGTGATGTCAAGGCGATTGGCTGCCGGTGCAGATGAAGTGAGCGCGCTAGAGGCTGCACAGTTTCCTCGCTTTGTGAACGCCGGCTATCGAAGTGCCAAAGACTCAGGCGATCTACCAGACGGCCTGAAGTCGTTCTGCCAAATGCTGCAGGAGGACGTGCAAGTTTTGACGCAGAGGGTTCAGGCGGTGCTTCAAAAAATATCACTGGCCATCGGTGCCATTTTGATTTTGGCTGTGTTCTACATCACTTATTACCCGATTGCTGGCCCCATGCTCCAGTCTCTGTAGTCGTTAACCATTTACCCAAGGAGAATTTTATGAAAACCGATCAACTTCAAGCGCCATCACTTGCGATTCACATTGCAAATCACAAGCAGCTAAATAAACAACGAGGCATGACATTGATCGAAGTCATTGTTGTGCTGGCTGTAATTGTGGTCCTAGCCACCTTCATGGCTTCTAAGTTTTCAGGTGATTCCTCGAAGGCGGTCAAGTTGTTTTCCGATATGAAAACATTGAGTGACTCAACGCAACGCGCCGTAGTTGACCTTGGCGGTGTGCCAAATCGCCTTTCTTTGTTGTGGAATCGCACGGACGCAACGGCTGGAAATATGTTCAACGGAATAGCCGCCATAAATAGCTGGAGTGGCCCTTACTTAGAGCGGCAACCAACGGATGCAAACAATGCGATCACTCAAGCAAGCATTGGTGACACAACCACGATCACGATAGCGCGAGAAGCCGCGAATTTGGCAACCAATGGCGGTAACTACACATGGGTGTACTACTTGCGTGCTTCAAACGTTCCGAATGCGGTGATCATCGAAGCGATTAAAAAGTGTACGAATACAGACGTCATTGCAAATGCCACATTCATCAATGGCCAATGCCGCGCCACCCTTGGATCAGGT
>JACCDN010246844.1_pt1 | contig 22863 bp, 14 predicted proteins | sample 7441691 | NCBI WGS metagenome assembly JACCDN01 (sample SAMN15323439, study PRJNA562643) | freshwater metagenome | isolation source: river surface water | place: USA:Blue River Watershed | collected 2017-08-16 | reverse complement strand
TATCGGGTGCACTTTGGAGCTCTATGGTGCCCCCCAAAGGACCTGTGACAAGGTTGTAGCACACGCTCATTCCAAGGCCACTGCCGCCTTTACCGAGCTTGGTTGTAAAGAATGGATCAAAAACCCGTTCCACAACCGCAGCCGGCATGCCCATACCATCGTCGCAGTACACCACACGCAGCGACTGGCCTTCGTCGGTTACGGTAATGTCGATTTGCCCATGGTCACGATTCTCAAATCCATGCAGTACCGAGTTGTTGACCAGATTAGATATGAGCTGTTCCAGCGCGCCAGGGTAACTGTTCATCTCTAAATCAGTGGGGACATGGACGGTGATGGTGTAGGGCGTGTAGCGGTAGGTGACCCGCATGAGCGATACCACTGACTCGATAGCATTGGCCACTTGAAAGGTACGGCGTTGCTCACTACCTTGGTCTACCGCCACTTGCTTGAAGCTGTTGACCAACTTGACAGAGCGGGCAAGGGCTTTGCTGGCCAGTTCGATATTTTCATTGGTGGAGACTACATACTGCTCCAGTCGCTTCTTGCCTAAGGTGCCAGCTTGCAAGTCTTTGTGCAAGGCCAACGTGTCTTCTTTCAACAAAGAAGTGACCATGACGCAGTTGCCCAAAGGTGTATTGAGCTCATGGGCAACACCCGCCACAATTGACCCCAGCGATGCTAGTTTTTCTGACTGCACCAGACTCTTCTGCGTTTGCTGGAGGTGCTTCATCGTCTCTTCAAGACGGGAGGTCGATTCTTGCAATGCCTGGGTGCGCAGTTGCACGCGTTCGTCCAGTTCGCGATTGAGACTCTCCAGATTTTGCTGGGCAGCGACTTCTTTGGTGATGTCCCGCGCGATGCCCAAGAATCCATTGACGCCGCCGTTGTTGCCAAAAACCGCACTGACCACCAGCGACACTTGCAGGCGTCCGCCGTCTTTTCGAATATAGGTCCAATTGCGGATTTCCGACTCGCCTTTACGCGGGTTCGCTGCAAAAATCTCGAACCCGTCTACTGGGTGACCAAACTGACGTTCGAGCTCCTGGCCCCGGTGGAGAACTTCGCTTTGCACATGAAAAAGTGCGGGGCTTTTGCCTATCACTTCGTCAGCGCGATAGCCGAGCATTTTCTCGGCACCCAAATTGAACACCACTATGTTGCCGACGGGGTCGGTGGCAATAATGGCAACCTCCAATGCAGAGTCGAACAAGGCCTGGAGACGGTGATTCAATGAGACAACCTGGTCCACCAACTCCACGTTGTGCCCTTCAGATTCCGTTAAGTCTGATTTCAACAGGTCGCGGGCGCGGGAGACTTCCGCCAGCAAAATGCCGCCGATCAAGGCACTGGAGATTTCCTCACGCACCAATTCCAATTCAAAGTGCGGCAGCACGCTGATGTCCAACACAAGGTAGCCATAGTGCTGGGAATAGTGAAAAATTGGAAACAGCGCAAGGCTGTGCGAGTCATGGGTGTTGAAGAGCTTGCCTGGCAAGATGTCGTGCGTCGGGAAGTCGACATGCAACCCGTCGTATTGCCGCGAATAATTGCGTACCGCAAACACCATTTGCGACGATTCCGGCAAAAATTCTTCCTGGAGCGATTGAAACGCTACGGGTGCTGGGTAAAGGACGATGTAGCTGTTCGGAATGTTCAGCGCGCGCATGGACTGTTCGATGAGTGTGAACAGTGATTCGCGATCAAAACCACTCATCACGTTCTGAGCAGTTCCGCGGTCAATCAGCTTGTAAGTGACGGGCCCTTCCATCAGCCGTTCGGCCTCGCTGGTCGATTTGCGAATGGATCCCACCAGGATTTGGGCGAGCATGATGCGACGCCCCAGTTCAATGGCACCAAGCTGCTTGCCGTATTCTTCCTGGCTTGCACTGCTGTACATCTGTAAAAGCAAAGATTGGAGTTCGCCCAGCGTGCCTGCACTGTTCATCAAAGCTGTTGCTATTTCCTCCACTTTGGCAAGGAAAGACTTCTCGTCACGCGTTATGGTGTCGATCAAATCGTGTGCAAATGCTTGGAACTTTGCCCGTGCCTCACCGTTGATTGCGAGGGAACGAATCAGTCGCTCTGATGGTGTAGTGGGCGTCGGGTCTGCCGTTGTGCCGAGTCGCATTTTTGCGCCTGCAATGCAACCACAGGTACCACGTAAAACCAGACGTGTTGGTGTGTGGACTTGCACCGCCGCAAGACCTTCGGACAACTGCGTCTTGATCAGCGCAATGGCAGCGTTGGCCATTTCTTGAAACGGCTGGGCGATGGTTGTTAAGGGGATTCCGACATGGGAAAACGAAAAAACATCATCAAAGCCAGTGACTGCAAAATCTTGCGGCACGCGCAAGCCGCGGCCATTGGCTACCTCGATTGCACCCTGCGCCATCCCGTCATTGGCACAGACTAATGCCTCAAAGGGGATGTTTCGATCCAGCAACGTATGCATGGCGACACGGGCGTCTTCTTGAACAAAATTTCCTGTGACGATCAGGTTTGGATCAATGCCTAGCCCGTTTTCAGACAATGCTTGCTTGAATGCTTCAAAGCGTATCTGTGCACCGCGTGCCGATTCGATTCCGTGCATGTAGGCAAAGCGCGTGTAGCCATGCTCCACCATGAGATGCTGCATGAGTTCCCGAACACCAGCCCCGTCATCGCTGATGATGGCCGACGTGCTGGGATCAACAAAATTCAGGTTGATGAAAGGCACATCGGCGTAGTGGCCAAGGAAGTCGAGGCACTGTTGGTGTGTAAGCTCCGATTGCAGTGTTTCCGTGACGCTGATGAAGGCGTCAATCTTCGACGATCGGACAATTTCGTAAATTGCGTTGAATTGCCGGTCAAAATTGATGCGTTGGTTGACGCGGTGACCTGGCACAAAAAATACGTTGAAGCCTTCTCTTCTGGCCGCAATATTGATACTTTTGACGATGGCACGATCAAAGTAGCCGTCCAGAACGTTCAACAGAACCCCGACGCAAATTTCTTTCATGGTCGCAAGCAGCTATGTAGTTGGTATATGTGCCCGAAAAATCACCTTGGGCACCATACCGGTGCCTCCATTGCGCGATTTGCAGTTCATTTAAACACTGAATTGGCATTTGGGCCATAGCGAAAGTCCGCACAGAGGCGAAACTCTGCACCATTGCGCTGCGGTGCACCGTCCACCAAAAAAACCTACGTTCTACGGTGCCAAGCGATCCCGCACCCATTGGCCATCGGGTGCCCATACATAACGCAGGCGGTCGTGCAGCCGGCTCTTGCGGCCTTGCCAGAACTCCCATCGCTCGGGCTTTAGTCGATAGCCCCCCCAATGCGGCGGGCGAGGCGGCTGCAGCAGAAACTGCGCGGCATACTTGGCGGCATTGGCCACCAGTTCGGCACGCCCCCCAATAACGCTACTTTGCGGTGAAGCCCAGGCACCCAGACGTGAATCCAATGGTCGGGTGGCAAAGTAGGCATCACTTTCCTGGTCGCTGACGCGTTCCACAACGCCTTCAATACGTACCACGCGCTCCAATTCAACCCAATGAAACTGCAGGGCGGCAAATGGATTTCCCGACAGTTCGCGGCCTTTTCGGCTTGCATAGTTGGTGTACCACGTGATGCCCTGGGCATCGTAGCCTTTGATCAGCACCACGCGCGTGGATGGACGAAGATCGCTTCCAACCGTAGCCAATGTCATCGCGTTCGGTTCCGGCACCTGCGCCGTAATGGCTTCGTTCAGCCATTGGTCAAACTGTTGTAGCGGATCCGAGTGAGATGCCGATTCATCCAGTTCGGCCCGTTCGTAACTTTTGCGAAGGTTGGCAATGTGCGTCATGGGCACAGTATAGAAGTGCAGAAGTGGAGTTGGTGTTAACCAGGTGCCGTCCACAGTGGGGCAAAAGTCTATGGTGTACGCCTTCTATCGCTGGTATGCTGTGCGCACGGTGTACATCCACCAAGGGCCCAGCATTTCTCTTAAGGAGACAGATACATGTTCAGCAGCCTTTCGCTCAAGCAGCGGGTATTCGTTCAGTCGTTGCTCATGATCGCCTTGCAGGTTGTTGTTGCCCTGGGAGTCCTGACCGGTTGGGACAAGACAACCCTGATTGTGAGCAGTCTGGCAATTGGCGCTGTTGGCTTGTGGCTGTTTTTGGACAGTTCTGCGGCACATAGTGAGGTGGTGGATGGGCTGGCCGCAGGCGCGCAGCGCATGAGCGATGGTGACTTGACCCGCGATGTGGTTGTGTCATATGACAACCCTTCCTTGCGTGAGGGGCTCGGTACCATGCAAGCATTGCAGGTGCGCATACGTGCCATGCTCACATCCTTGAACGAAGGTGCTTGGCATGTCAGCAATGCGTCGGGCGAAATTGCCAACGGCAATCAGGATTTGAGTCGGCGCACTGAGCAGGGCAGTTCCGAGTTGCAATCAGCGTCGAATGCTTTGAAGCAAATGACCGATGCTGCGGCACAAAGCGCTGACGCGATGCAAAAAGCTACCAATTTAAGCCAGGGCACCAGTGCCTTGGTGCACACCAGCGGTGCAGTTGTGGATCAAGCAGTAGCGGCAATGGGTGAGGTAAGCAATTCCTCGCGCAAAATCGCAGACATCATTTCTGTCATCGACGGGATAGCGTTTCAGACCAATATTTTGGCGCTTAATGCTGCGGTTGAAGCGGCGCGCGCGGGTGAGCAAGGGCGCGGCTTTGCGGTTGTCGCCAGTGAGGTGCGGTCGTTGGCCGGGCGGTCCGCTGAGGCGGCAAAGGAAATCAAGAGTCTGATTACGGCATCCGTTGAACAGGTAGAAAAAGGTGCGGGCTTGGTCAACGATGCTGGCATCAAGATGGGCGAAGTAGTCAAGGCCATTGAAGCGGTATCGGGCCTGATCGTCGAGGCCAGTGGCATGTCGCGGCAACAGACTGAAGGCCTGCACGACATTGCAAATACGCTGGCGCATCTTGACGTTGCCATGCAGCAAAATGCCGCGTTGGTTCAGCAAGAGACTGCCGCAGCTGAGAGCCTGCAGTCGCAAGCTGCCAAGTTGCATAGCATTGTTGGCGAATTCAAATTGCCTGGCGGTGGTACTGCAGCCTTCACCCCGCAACAGCGCCACTCGGTAGCACCACGCCGGCCAGCTCCGGCACGATTGTCCTCACCACCAGCCACGCGCAAACCCCTCGGACACGCATCTGCCCAACCTGCGCAGAAGCTCGCTGCTCCGCGGATGCAACAGTCCACTTCGACACCACCTGCGCCCAAAAAGGCTGCGGCGGCAGACGATGATTGGGAAACGTTTTAATCTGATCACGCAATTTGCGTGAAGAATATTCGTAACGCGCTGGTTACTTTGCGTTGGCAATTGATTATGTAACTAAGTTACCATGTGGGTTGTAATCGTGTTACAAGCCCACTATGCCAAACGCCACACCCCTGCACCCTATTGTCACTGCTGTCACTGAGCGTATCCGCGCACGCAGCCAAGCATTGCGCAAAGCCTACTTGGAACATCTGGAGGAAGCCGCGCACCGCAAGCCAGGTGCAGATCGCCTGGGTTGTGCCAATGTGGCTCACGCCTTTGCTGCCATGCCCGATGGCGACAAGGCGCGCGTTACAGGTATCGACAAGTTCCGTGTTGTTGCAGAAAAAGGCCCCAACATCGGCATTGTCAACGCGTACAACGATTTGCTTTCGGCCCATGCACCGCTTCAGCACTATCCGGACCTGATCAAAACTGAAGCCCGCCGTTTGGGCGCTACTGCCCAGGTAGCGGGGGGCGTGCCGGCCATGTGCGACGGAGTAACCCAGGGCACAGCAGGCATGGAGCTCAGCATGTTCAGCCGCGATGCGATTGCCATGTCGACGGCTATTTCGCTCAGTCACGACGTATTTGACTGTGCATTGATGCTGGGCGTGTGCGACAAGATTGTGCCGGGCCTGCTCATTGGTGCGCTGCATTTTGGACATTTGCCGACGGTGTTTGTGCCCGCCGGGCCTATGTCAACCGGATTGCCAAACAATGAAAAGGCGAAGGTGCGGGAAAAAGCTGCACAAGGTCTGGTCGGTCGCGCTGAATTGTTGGAGGCTGAATCCGCGGCCTACCACGGCATAGGAACCTGCACGTTCTACGGCACGGCAAACAGCAATCAGATGTTGCTGGAGGCCATGGGTCTGCATGTGCCAGGGACAGCATTTATCGGACCCGCAGACAATATGCGGGCCGAATTGACACGGGAAGCCGTGCGTACCGTCTTGGATATGACAAAGACCAAGCGGTTTACTCCGATTGGGCGACTCGTGGATGAACGATGCATTGTCAACGCCATGGTGGCGCTGTTGGCCACTGGCGGGTCAACCAACCACCTCATTCACTGGGTGGCTGTGGCACGTGCCGCAGGAATCGTGATTGACTGGAATGACTTTTCGGATTTGTCCGACGTCGTGCCTTTGTTGTCCAGGGTCTATCCAAATGGCAGTGCCGATGTCAACCAATTCCAGGCTGCGGGTGGTCCGGGTTATGTCATTCGCGAGCTCCTGGATGGCGGGTTTATGCATGCAGATGTATTGACCGTGCGTGCTGGCGGTTTGCGCGAATTCACTGGCGTACCCACCGCCTCTGACAATGGAAGCTTGCGTTGGGTCGACCCCGGTCCTAGTAAAGATGAATCTGTCGTACGTCCTGCAACGGCACCTTTCAGTGCCAGCGGAGGGCTGAAGCTGTTGCTGGGCAATCTGGGGCGTAGCGTGATCAAGGTGTCTGCTGTGCCGGATGATCGCCACATCATTGAAGCCCCTTGTAGAGTATTTGATTCACAGGAAGCCCTTCACCGTGCTTTTCAGGCAGAAGAATTGAACCACGATGTGATCTGCGTGGTCCGTTGGCAAGGCCCGCAAGCCAATGGCATGCCAGAGCTGCACAAGTTGACACCACCACTGGCTGTGTTGCAGGGCAAGGGATTCCGCGTCGCACTGGTGACTGACGGTCGCATGAGTGGCGCATCTGGTAAAGTGCCTGCGGCAATTCACGTTTCACCAGAGGCCGCAGCCGGCGGGCCATTGGCCAAAGTGCAAGACGGCGATCGTATTCGTTTGGATGCTGTCGCTGGCAAGCTGGAGGTTTTGGTTGATTCGGCTGTGTGGGATGCTCGCGAGACCGTTGCTATGCCAGAGTCTTTGCGTGCGGCCAATGCTGTCGGTATGGGCCGTGAATTGTTTTCCGGTATGCGCCGCAATGCATTGACTGCAGAGGAGGGTGCCTGCAGTTGGCTGTGAAGCCCAGGTCCTTACATTAATCTTTTTGGAATTTTCATGTCTTCAGTTCAAACTTTTACCGCCCTGCAAGTTATGCAGGATGCGCCTGTGATCCCTGTTATCGTGCTGAACGACGTTGCCCATGCCGTGCCCATGGCGCGCGCCTTGGTCGCCGGTGGCGTTCGTATGCTGGAGGTAACCCTGCGCACGCCGCAGGCGCTGGCTTGTATTGAGGCCATTGCACGCGAAGTGCCTGATGCAGTGGTCGGTGCCGGCACCGTGCGTTCCAAAGCAGATGCGGTGGCCGCTGCGTCGGCAGGCGCACGTTTTGCGGTTAGCCCAGGCTACACCACTGCCGTGGGTCAAGCCTGCCGTGATGCGGGGTTGGCGTTGTTGCCCGGTGTAGCCAGTGGCAGCGAAATCATGATGGCACAGGAAGACGGATTTACCGAATTGAAGTTTTTTCCTGCCATGCAGGCGGGCGGCCCAGCGATGCTGAAAGCCTGGAGTGGCCCATTTTTTGACGTCAAGTTCTGTCCTACAGGTGGTGTGACGCTGCAAAATGCGCCCGACTTTTTGGCGTTGCCCAATGTAGTCTGTGTCGGTGGTTCTTGGTTGGTCCCTGGCGACGCCATGGCCAGTGGTGACTGGGCGCGCATCACCCAGTTGGCCCGCGATACGCAGGCTTTGAAGAAGAGTCGGTAGAGTTGCGTCAGGCCTAAACAGGCGTGCCCCTTGCGGGCACTGCCTTCAAGGCTCAAGCGTTTTCCGCGCGCTGGATTAGCTCAATTTTGTAGCCGTCTGGGTCAGTGACAAATGCGATGATGGTGTTTCCACCTTTGACGGGCCCAGCGGCGCGGGTTACGTTCCCACCACTGGCTTTGATTTTTTCACACGCAGCAAATGCGTCCGGAACACCCAGTGCAATGTGCCCGAATGCCGTGCCCATTTCGTACGCGTCCACGCCCCAGTTGTAGGTTAGTTCAATTTCGGCATGCTCGGGATTGTTGCCATAGCCGACAAAGGCCAATGTGTACTTGTATTCGGCATTCTCGGAAGTACGCAGCAATTTCATGCCGAGCACCTGGGTGTAGAAGTCAATCGATCGCTGCAAATTGCCGACGCGCAGCATGGTGTGGAGAAGTCGCATGTGGTTGGCTTGGTGGGTTGGTAAGTGGTTTTGCAAACTAAAGCAATGGTGAGCGGGTTTTTATGCGTGGGGCTTTACAGGGCACGCATGGCCCGATGCTACACGTTCCAATGCCAGTGAGCGCATGCGAAACGCACGATAGCAACACGACGACAATACTGAATCAGACACGCCCCACTTCGACACAATGCTATGACGCAATTCACCAAAGTTATTTTGTTCACCGATGTAGATGGTTACGCACGCTTTCGCGAGGAGGCTGTGCCGTTAGACGAGGGCTCACCGCAAGCACGCCTGTCAGCGTTATTTGGATCGGATGGCTACCAGTTGCGAACCAGTCCGGTGGGGTTTCGAAGCGAATTTCACTGTTCAACCCATACACAATGGTGCTTTATTCTTGCCGGGTGTATGGAGATTGGCCTGCACGGTGGTGTTTCACGACTGTTCAAGCCGGGCGAGCATTTCTATTCGGCTGATCTGGTGCCAGAAGGTCAAAAGTTTGATCCCGGCATCCATGGCCATTGGAGTCGCCAAGTTGGCACTGATCCGCTCGTGACGTTGTTTGTCAGAGGCTAACCTGCGGATCACCCGCCTTGCATCTGTCCCGAGAGCAAGATGACGACGCCGGGCTTTGCAGCGCGCACCTGGCGCACCAAGGCGTGTGCAATATCGCGGGATTTAATGGCCTGGTAATTGACAGGCAAGAGGCGACCCAATCGTCGCGCCAGAAACAGACCAAGACTTTCGCCCGCACGGCCCAATTGGCCCAGCACCACGCGGTCGCCGTCGATGAGTGACGGGCGTGCAATCACCACACTGCTAAAGCCCATGCGGGCGATGGAATCTTCCATCTCGCCCTTGACCTGGTTGTAAAAAACAGGAGACTTGCTATTGGCACCCATCGCGCTTATTACTCCTAATTTAGTAGCGCCTGATGCAAGAGCTGCGAGGGCTACAGCCTCAACGAGTTCAAAGTCAATAGCCCTGAAGGCATCTTGGCTGCCCGCCAACTTGATCGTCGTGCCTAATGCGATGAAGCATTCATCAAGAATGGGCAGAGCGGGGAGGGCAGCAAAGTCCACCACATGGCAGACAAGCTTGGGATGCTGGATGTCAATTGCTCGGCGGGCAACACAGTGCACCGCCGCAACCGACTCATCGGCTAAAAGGTCCGCGAGGATTTCCCGACCCACGAGGCCCGTTGCCCCCGCCACCAAAACCACCTGATCGTGAACCGCCGCCATTGCCGCCTCCGTTGCGGTTTCCACCGCCGTAACCGCCGCCACGGCGTGCGCCGCGTTCGGCCAACATATCGACGCTGGTGCGCATGGGGTCTGGTTGCCCGCCCTGCGCGCCACGGTGAGGCCGTGCTTCGCCCATGCCGCTTCCAAATCCACCTTCGTGGCTGCGTGGTTGTGCATCACCCACTGGGGGGCGACCGCGGCCTTGGCCACCACCATGGCCTTGTTGCGGGCCCCGCGCACCTTGTGGGCGTGGGGCGTGATCGCCCCCACGTCCACCAGCACCTTGGCCGCCATTGCCGCGTGGGCCACCTTGTGGTCCACGGCCATTGCCACCGCCGTTGCCACGACCGCCACCGTTGGCTCCACGGTCGCCTTGTGCTGCCTTGCTTTCACGCACCCGTTGCAGCATTTCTGTACGCGCGGCGCGCGCTGCAGCCTGCATTACGTCGCGGCTTGGTGGTTTGCCCGCGCCGCCCCAAATGGTTTGGCGACCCATGGCGATGGGTTCACCCTGCTCACCAGGTTCTGGGCCAAAGCCGTCAATGATTTGCACTGGGATTTTTTGCTTTGTAAACCGCTCGATGTCTTGCATGAACCCTTCTTCGTCAAGGCACACCAGATTGACGGCAGCACCATCGTTTCCAGCACGGCCCGTGCGGCCAATGCGGTGCACGTAGTCTTCGCTGACATTCGGGATTTCATAGTTCACGACATGGGGCAGGTCGTCAATGTCGATACCGCGCGCTGCGATGTCCGTCGCCACGAGGGCGCGTACATCACCGCTCTTGAACCCAGACAAAGCCTGCGTGCGTGCGGCCTGGCTTTTGTTGCCATGGAGCGCCATGGCTGTAATGCCGTTCTTTTCAAGAAATTCGGCGACATTGTTGGCACCAAATTTGGTGCGAGTGAACACCAGTACCTGGCTCCACTTGTGCTCGTTAATAATGTGCGCAAGCAAGGCTTTTTTCTTGCCACGGCCAACCGGGTGGATCACTTGGGTGATACGCTGCACGGTCGTGTTGCGGGGGGTGACTTGCACGCTTTGTGGGTCTTTGAGTAGGCCGGCAGCGAGTTCGCGGATTTCGTCACTAAAGGTGGCCGAGAACAACAGGCTTTGCTTTTCTTTGGGAACCGCGGCGAGAACTTTCTTGACGTCATGGATGAAGCCCATGTCCAGCATGCGATCCGCTTCGTCCAGCACCAGCATCTGGACTTGGCCCAGATCCAACATGCCTTGCTGCATCAGGTCCAACAAGCGGCCCGGGGTGGCGACCAGGATGTCCACACCTTTTTTGAGTTTGGCGATTTGCGGGTTCATACCCACACCACCGAAAATGACGGTGGAACTGAGTTGTAGATATTTGCCGTACGTGCGGATGGACTCTTCGACTTGGGCTGCCAGTTCGCGCGTCGGTGTCAAGACGAGGGCTCGGATGCCGGTGCCGCCAAATTTGTTTTGCGCGCTGCGGCTCATGGTGAGGCGGTGCAGCAGGGGAAGGGTGAATGCAGCGGTCTTGCCGGTACCGGTTTGGGCCCCGCCGAGGAGGTCGCGACCTTCAAGGATCAGAGGGATCGCTTGGGCCTGAATGGCGGTTGGTGTTTCGTAGCCTTGCTCGCGCACAGCTTTAACGATGGCAGCAGCCAGGTTCAATTCTTCGAATGTCATGAGTTGTGGCGCCCATCCAGGGCGCTTGGGATATCGGCCTGTCCCGTTGCCGAAGCGTCGGATCAGTCAAAGGCAGATAGATTCAAAAGTAGGACGTTGAGTGTCAATCGTGTCCCCAGCAATGTGCTGTGGTTGCGGGCAACTGAAGCACCGCAACTGCCCGCATTGTCGCATGTTGTATGTAAAGGCGGGAAAAAAGCTGCAACAGAGTGTTTCGATAGTGTTTCATAGTGGTGACAATGCTGCCAAAAGGCTAGTCATTGCGCCTGGCAACTGGGAGAATCGGCAGACAATGAAAAAGTTCATGTTGCGAAGGCTGGGCGTGGCCCACGAGCCAGGGAGCTTCAAGCCATCCCTGCCAGATTGCTTGGAAGCGGTTTTAGAGCAAAGCGACGCGTTGGTCGATGAGGTCTTGACCGGTTTGACGTTGTCCCAGACGCAGACGCGCGGCAAGTCGATGCAAGTCGTTCAGAGCGCTGCGAGTAAAGCAGCGATTGCACAATTGGTGATTCATGCTGACGCGTTTAAGGCAAGCTTTGCCGAAGGCCTGCGTGCTGCGCTGTATGGGGGGGACAACCAACGTACGCAAACACAGCCTTTGCGGTTCGATGATTTTCAATTCCTTGAAGAAGAGCAGATTGACGCCAATATTGAATTCGCATTGACGCAGCAAGAAATCTCCATGGCGGTGGATGATGTTTTGCCAACGCTTAATTCTTTGATGAGCAGTATGCTGGGTTGGCTGACAGTTCAGCCCCATCTGAATCCGCTCAAACCGGAGTCATTTGTCTTTGCTTTGCGCGAGTCTTTGCAAAAACACATCCGTAGCGACGAAGCACGCAATACGTTAATGGCCCCCATCGCCGGGATGCTGGGCATTGCCATGCGCCAGCTGTATCGGGAAGTTTCCGAATGGCTACGTTCGCAAGGTGTGGAACCCGTGGGGCCGGTTCAGCAGCCTGGGGGCATGCAAAAGCCAGCAGAAAACACAGTGACGCGAACCTTGTTGACGTTGGACAAGTTGCGCCGCTTATTGTCCGGCGAATTAGATCCTAGTCCGTTGAACGGGAATATCAAGGACTTTACCCATACTGTTCCGGCTTCCTTCGTCGCATTGGAAGACATGAAGTTGATGGAGCCCATGATGAAGCGGCTGGCGGAACGCGCTAGTCAGACTTCTACATCAGGATCAGCGACAAAAAAGCCTAGTGATTCGGATGCACTCGTTCGCCGGGAGAAAACCAAGAGCAAAAAGCTGGGGCGGGAGTTGGGTGAAGAAGTTGTCCGCATGATGCTGGAGAACCTGACCCAAGACCATCGCTTGCTGGCTGGTGTTCGCAAAAATCTGAAGCTCATGGAGCCGGTGTTGATTGCCCTGTCGCAAACAGACCCCCGCTTTTTCAGTGAACGACAGCACCCTGCGCGGCAGTTCATGGACAAAATCACAAGCCGCAGTCTGGCCTTTAGTTCAGAAGATCAGCCGGGGTTCGCCTATTTCCAAAAGACGCTTGAAAACTCAGTCAGTCTTTTGACCAATGGTGCGGGAGACGCGGCAACCTTCTCCCGTGTGGTGCGAAAATTGGAAGAAGGTTGGGCTAAGGACGAGCAATTGCAGCGTCAACGCGCAGAAGAGGCTGCGCGCGGCCTTTTGCATGCTGAGCAACGTAACTTGCTGGCCCAAAAGTTGTCTGTGGATTTTGCAGAGCGGCTCAAGAACAAAAAGGTTCCAGAAATTGTGTCGGTATTCTTGCAAGGCCCATGGGCACAGGTCGTGGCTGAATCGCAGCTTTCATGTGCCGATGGGGCTGCCGATACCGATGGTTACCTGGGCCTGGTTGATGATTTGATTTGGAGTGTGCAATTGCGTCTTGCGAGGCGCAACCGGGCGCGTTTGGTCGATATCGTTCCCGGAATGCTGGTCAAAATGCGACAAGGCTTGGGGTTGATTTCATACCCTGAGGAGCGCATTCCCTTGTTCTTTGACGCCTTGATCACGTTTCACGAGCAGGCATTTGAAGGTGCGCGTCCGGCTCCGGCACCGGGAGCAACTGATCAATCGGTCGTGGCAGATATATCCGCGGTGGACAGCGTGGGATTGCCTGTCGATGAATTTTGGATGGCCGAAGACGAGGCTGCCGATTCAGGCTACATGCAAGATGCGCACGAGCGGATTCCCGAAGTTGAAGAGGACGAAGTGCCAGATCCTGTTGCACAGCAGGCCTGGAGTGCTCAGAATTTGATTACCGGGTCTTGGGTCGACTTGGCTTTGGGCGGTGTGTGGGTACGTGCCCAACTTACATGGGCGAGCCCGCACAAAACCTTGTTTATGTTTATTTCTTCTGGAGGCATGGCACATTCCATGTCGCGTCGTACCATGGACCGACTGCGCGGACTTGGTTTGATTCGTTTGGTGTCTGATGGCAGGGTGATTGATCACGCTCTTGACGCAGTGGCACAAGCGGCATTGCGCAATGACCTGGGAAAAGCCAGTAGCGGTTCTTAATTGTCGCCGCCGGCGGTTGGGAGTGGGTCGCGCAGTCGATAATATGATATTTCCAAACCAATAATTAGATTCACGATGGCTCAATACGTTTTCACCATGAACCGCGTCGGCAAGATCGTGCCGCCGAAGCGGCATATTCTCAAAGACATTTCGCTGAGTTTTTTCCCGGGCGCCAAAATCGGTGTCTTGGGGACCAATGGCTCCGGCAAGTCAACCCTGCTGAAGATTATGGCGGGTGTGGACAAAGAGATTGAGGGCGAGGCCACACCCATGCCTGGGTTGAATATCGGCTATTTGCCACAAGAACCGCAGCTCGACCCAACGCAAACTGTGCGTGAAAGTGTAGAGGCAGGTATGGGCAATGTCTTTGCCGCCAAAGCCCGTCTGGAGGAAGTCTACACAGCGTACGGGGCAGAAGACGCGGATTTTGATGCGTTGGCTGCCGAACAAGCGGAACTCGAGGCCATTATTGCTACGGCTGGGACTGATTCAGAGCACCAGCTCGAGATTGCCGCAGATGCGCTGCGATTGCCTCCCTGGGATGCCAATATTGGTGTCTTGTCCGGCGGTGAGAAGCGTCGTGTAGCCTTGTGCCGATTGCTCTTGTCCAAGCCTGACATGTTGTTGCTGGACGAGCCTACCAATCACTTGGATGCCGAGTCAGTTGACTGGCTCGAGCAGTTCCTTCAACGCTACTCAGGCACAGTGGTCGCGATCACGCATGATCGCTATTTCTTGGACAACGCTGCAGAATGGATTCTGGAACTCGATCGGGGATCTGGTATCCCGTACAAAGGCAATTACAGTGACTGGCTAAGTCAGAAGCAGGCGCGCCTGGAGTCCGAGCAAAAGGGTGAAGAATCCCGCGCTAAAGCGTTGAAGAAGGAGTTGGAGTGGTCGCGTCAAAATCCCAAAGCGCGTCAGGCCAAGAGCAAGGCCCGCCTGGCCAGATTCGAAGAGTTAAGCGATTTTGAATACCAAAAGCGCAACGAAACGAATGAAATTTTTATTCCCGTGGCAGATCGTCTGGGCAATGAAGTCATTGAATTTGTCAATGTGACCAAGTCTTTTGGCAATCGGGTGTTGATCGACAACCTGAGCTTCAAGATACCGGCGGGCGCCATTGTTGGCATTATTGGTCCCAACGGCGCGGGTAAATCGACACTGTTCAAAATGATTGCAGGCCGTGAAAAGCCGGATTCAGGCGATGTCAAGATTGGTTCCACCGTCAAGATGGCTTTCGTTGATCAAAACCGTGATGACCTTGCCAACGACAAAACAGTTTGGGAAGACGTTTCCGGTGGATTGGATATCCTCAACGTGGGTAAATTTCAAATGGCCAGCCGCGCATATTGCGGCCGTTTCAACTTCAATGGTGGCGATCAGCAAAAGCGCGTTGGAACCCTGTCTGGCGGTGAACGTGGGCGCTTGCACCTTGCCAAGACTCTGATCGCTGGCGGAAATGTGCTGATGTTGGATGAGCCCTCCAATGATTTGGATGTGGAAACCCTGCGTGCGCTGGAAGATGCTTTGCTGGAATTTGCAGGATCACTGCTGGTAATTAGCCACGATCGTTGGTTCCTTGATCGTATTGCAACCCATATTTTGGCGTGCGAAGGTGACAGCCAATGGAAGTTCTTTGACGGCAACTACCAAGAGTACGAGGCCGACAAGAAGAAGCGCTTGGGCGAAGAAGGTGCGCGGCCCCACCGTATGCGTTTCAAGGCGTTGAAGTAGCGCATCTTTAAGGCCGCACTATGCCAACTGCACCCCCGCAATCCGCACAGTACTACCAGGGCTTGTACCTAAAGACAGTGCAAGAGGCTGCTGCAGGGGGCAGCGTGTTGATGGGCAAGCTCGTTGCGGCTGCCCGCACGGCGTTGCAGGCCCGTGAAGCGGCATGCCGCGATTTGCGAGAGCGGGATGCCCTTGCCCAGTCGTCTAAGTATTTGGCAACTTGGGAGTCAGAACTATGCAAACGGTATCCGCAGGCCCTATTAGCGGCTTTTGACAGCCCTGGGGTTGGCAAAGCCGTGGGATCGGTGGCCAAAGCAGACGTCGAATTTGGTGAGTTAGAGTTGATGGACGAGGTGCAGGTCCTGACCAGCGTCACCATGGCGCGTGCACAGCAAATCGCGATGCTTGCCGCTGAGGCCAGTTTGACCGAGCTCAATACATTGATATGCACGACACTTGGCTTGAAATCGGTCCATGCGGAACGAAACCCATTGCGTCCCCAGATCTATGTCAATGCGTTAAAGGCCGTCGTCGAGCAGACCAACGTACCAACTTCCACCCAATTGGACTGGTTGGCTGCGATGGGTGCCACGCTCGGGCAGGAATTGCGCAATATGTACGAGTTGATGTGCAGGCGTTTGCGGGACCAAGGTGTTGTGGCTGCAGGTTATGCGGTTTTGCAGACACCGAGTTCCCAAGGTGTTGGGCGCGCTTTAGCGCAAGAGATTAATACATCGCAAACGATTCCTACTCCCAATTCAATGACCCCCCACGGGGATGCCCATCACGCTGCCCACCCCCGTCCGGCGGCTATTGCGCCGGGTTCGTCGTCTGGCGCACCCCTGCAACGGGCTTCGGATGCAACGCTGTTGACGCTTGATATGTTGCGGCGACTTTTGGCAGGGGAACTCGAACCCGTCCAACCGATGACTCCGCTGGAGTCATTCGCGCAACAGTTTTCCCGGCAGTTTGAGGATCGACGTCCCGTCGTCGAGAGTGCGAGTACGGAATTTGATGCGACCGTGCCTGCTGCATTGGAAGCGCTCAAGGAAATGAAGCAGGTCGATGAGGTGGTGCAGCGGTTACAGTCTCGCCAAGGTGGAAAAACAGCGCCCGGGGAGACGGGTGACACATCGGTACAAGCTATCCGTGCCCAATTAAGGGCCCAGTCCCGCGGTATTGCTCAATCGTTGAGCCTAGAAGTCATCACTCTCATGGTTGACAACATTGCGAATGACGCGCGATTGTTGGAACCTATTCAGCAGTTGATCCGGCAGCTTGAACCGCCGCTCCTTCGGCTCGCACTGGTCGACCCCCGCCTCTTTACGGACAAGCAACATCCAGCACGCGTTCTCGTTCAGGAAATAGCCGACCATAGTTTGGCCTACGCATCCCCTTCTGCGCCTGGATTCGTTGAATTCACTTCCGCCATTGAGGAAGCCTTTTTGCATTTGACACAGGTGCCCATTGAGAGTGCCGAGCCGTTTGAACGTGTTTTGGGTGTTTTGCGCGATGAGTGGCAGGAAATGACTCGCAAAGGACGGCGCAGCATGGAAGAAGCCGTGCAAGCACTTGAGCAGGCGGAAGCGCGCAACGTGTTGGCCGAGAAAATAGCGCGAGAAATCATGAATCACCCGGATGCAGCTGCAGTACCCGCTGTCATCACTGACTTCTTGTGCGGCCCATGGGTGCAGGTGGTCGCGCAGGCGCGTCTCGCAGGGGTAGCGTCATCTGCTAATGCCGAGAAATACCATGCATTGATTTCAGCGTTGCTTTGGAGCACACATCCAAACATCACGCGCAAAGATGCACCCAAGTTAACACGATTGGTTCCACCCCTCTTGGGTACATTGCGTGAAGGCTTGGACACCATCCACTATCCTTCAATCAAGACAAGCGCCTTTTTTGAAGCGCTGATGGGTTTGCATCAACGAGCATTCCGGGCAGAATCAGCGCCAGTTCCTCCAGTCAAACCACAACCTACGATTGATGCACCGACAAGGGTTCATTTGGTGGACGATGGCAATCCCTGGGTGGCCCCTTCAGAGGCACAAGCCTCGAATTTTATTGAATTGCCCGATGCCCCTGTCGATTCAAAAGATGTTCTGGCGTTTGGGCAGGAAGTTCAGGCCAAACTATCGACGACTTCCAATCCTACAGAATCGGTGCAGGTTGACGGATCAAGCTTTGAGTTGGGAACCTGGGTAGAACTGCTCGTGAACGACCAGTGGCTACGCACCCAGCTTACCTGGGCCAGCCCGCACGGCACGCTATTCCTGTTTACCAGCGCCACAGGGACGCCGCAGTCCATGACCCGTCGCTCGCGCGATAAATTGCTGGCGGCCGGTCAGCTGCGCCTGATTTCGGGTAGACCAGTCGTGGAAGGTGCCTTGAATGTTGTCGCACAAATGGCCATGCGAAATAGCGTGAATACGCTGATTTGATCCGTTAGAGCGGATGCTCCGCGTAGAACTTACCACCGTGAAATAGGAGTGGTGACGCTCCAGGGCGGTAGGCGCATCGTTCGACCTCACCCACAAAAATCACGTGATCGCCTTCTTCGTAGCGGCTACGGTTGTAGCACTCGAATGTTGCCGCTGATCCTTTGATGAGTGGCGCTCCGCTGATACCCACTTCAACTTCAACACCAGAGAATCGGTCGCCTTCCCGTGCCGAAAATTTGAGCGCCAGATCATGTTGTTCGGCGGACAAAATATTAATCGCGTAGTGTGAACCGGTACTGAATATAGCCATGGATCCTGCAGATCGGGCAAGACTCCACAACACCAATGGCGGTGACATCGAAACTGAATTGAATGAGTTGGCGGTGAGCCCAACAAAGGCACCCTGCTGCGTGCGTGCCGTGACGATGGTCACGCCAGTGGCAAACATACCAAGCGCAGCTCGGAATTCGGTGGGAGAAAAACTGGGGGGAACGGCCTGAGCCATGCGCGCGGTCGATTGCATGGTGGCAATTTACCCTATATTCATGGCATTTGTCGGCGAGCGACACAACAACCGTAGCGTAACAGTCGCGCCCATACAATCGTTGCATGTTTTTACGATTTGCTTTGTTTGCGATATTTGCTATCAATTGCATAGTGGCCCATGCAATACCCATGAGGTCTTGTGGAGATTATTCGGCGAAAATGCCAAACGTGAAGGTGCAATTGTGTGATGCGGCCCAACTGCAGGACACCCAAGCGCGTTCTGTCTTAGGGCGACCTATCTGGAGCCGTGATGTGGCGGCGATCGACACCCAATTAAAAATTTTGGTTTTGGGTGGCATTCATGGTGATGAAATGTCTTCGAGTTCGTTGGTCTTTCATTGGATTGCCATGGCGCAATCACCAACGCCAGACGCGCCGTTACCGATTCACTGGCGCTTCATTCCCACCTTGAATCCGGATGGCATGTTTTCACGACCTGCGCGGCGCGTCAATGCACGCGGTGTAGATCTGAATCGTAACTTTCCAACGCCAAACTGGGCGCGTGACGCCCGCCACTATTGGGAATTAAGGACTAAGCGTGATCCGCGCCGCTGGCCAGGCAACAAGCCTCTGTCAGAGCCGGAGTCACGATTTTTATTGGAGCAGATGGATAGTTTTAAGCCAAACCTGATTGTGAGTGTGCATGCGCCATATGGCGTGCTTGATTTTGATGGGCCATCAGACCCCCCCAGTCGCCTAGGGCGGCTCTACCTGGATCAGGTTGGAATTTTTCCAGGCTCGTTGGGGAATTACGGCGGCATCCACAAAGGTGTACCCGTCGTCACCATTGAATTGCCCAGCGCTACCAAGACGCCTAACGAGAGCGAAATGCGCCAAATGTGGGCGGATCTGTTGCGCTGGACTATGGAACGCCTCGGTCCGGCAATGGCAACAACAACTTCTCATTCACCTGCATCAGCCGATTTACCCAAGTCCCAGTAAATCACTTTGGTTGTACGCAGACCCAACAGAGTTTGCCCTCAATAGACAAGACCCAATTCCCGTCCGCGCGCCACCGCTTGCGTGCGATTGCGCGTACCCAGCTTGCCATTGATTCGATGCAAATGTGCTTCGATCGTGCTTTCCGAAACTGCAATCTGAACAGCAAGCTCCTTATTGGAAAATCCATCCGCCAATAGTTTGAGGATCTGGCGCTCACGTGGGGTCAGTCCTGCCACTGCAATCGGTTGTTGCCCATTATCTTCCTCTGCAAGTGCGCACGATTGACTTTTGATGCTTCCCATAAGTTTTGATAAATAGTCTTGCGATACAGCCGACTTGCGCAATGAAATGGCTTGCAGGATCGGCATCAGTTCCCACGCTTCATCGGTAAAAACGCGAACCATTCCTGAGGATTGTGCGGCGGCGAGTACGGGCTCAAGTATCTCGACTGCCCGTTGGCGTCGACGTGAAACTTCGTAACATTGCGCCAACAAACACTGGAGCCGCAAAGCCCTGCGTCTGCGGCTCGTGGCCTCAGCGAGACCAATGGCTGCCTGAATCTGAATAATGGCTTGCGCGACTTCCCTAGAAAGGACTGCATACCGACAGGTGGCAATGAACGGATCCTCAATATCTTCGGCAAATGTGCAGAAACCTCGAAACGGTTTCCAGATGCTGTCCATGTTCACCATGGGAAGCAGTCGGCCCATGGTTGCTAGGTCACGCTGCGTTGCAGCGATCCAGATTCGATCCATCCGGGCTGCCGCTGAAAAACGGGGGATGCCTCTGGAATCTCCCATATCTTGCAGAATATTCAGCAATTCCAGCGCCTTTGCCGGATGGTTCTGCAATACATGCATGCGCGCGACGACGCGATGTGAAAGAATGATCTGATCTGGAATGCAAATCTCCCGAATCATTGGCAGATAGTCGTCCGCCATCGTACCCATCCATTCGAAATCATCCAGCTCATAATGCGTCTCCAGCAAGATGGAGGCCGCAACAGGATTGGTACTGGAGTATTTTTTTCCTGCCACTTTGCTGAAGGACAGAAAGGCGCGCGCACGTGCCCCTACTGCATCCCCGTGGCACAAGGCAGTTGTAGCTTCCAAAGCGGTTGCATAGGACAATCCGTGCGAGGCATCGATGGAAGCCAAATCGCGCTTCGCCGCTGCAATAGACTGGAAATACAACTGCTGGTTTCCGTGGCAAATATGCCGGTACGAAATGACATTCAGAATATTGCCACTGACGTATGGACCCGACCCGACCAGTTGTCCTTGATTTTCAATAGCGATCTCGAATGCTTTGTTGAGCTCATCAGACCAGCTTGCCAGCATGATTCTGATGGTCAATAAATCATCGGAGGTGTTCGGTTCGATTTTTTCAAGAGTATCGAGTTTGGCGATCAATACAGCCGCTTCGCTGTTTCGGTGAAGGAATGTGTTGGCATAAGCAGCAGCCACAATTAGCTGAGGATGTTTGTCAAGACAGGCTTCGGGCAATTGCGCTACCCATTCGCGTACAGCCTGGATGGACCCAGCCCGGATAAAGCGCATAGCGATTTGCTCAACCAGTGCAGCCGCCAGGTCAAAGTCTTGGGCTGCAAATGCATGGGCAATTGCAGTTGTCGTCTTGCCAGCAAGGTTCAACCAATGCGCGGCGCGTATGTGCAACTGCGGTATCTGCTGCCTAAACACTGACGCACACTCGCGCTGAAGAAACTCTCTGAATAAGGGGTGATATCGATACCATTCCCCTTCAACATCGATTCTGTTCGTGAACAGGTTTTCTTCGACTGTTTTAGTGATCCATGTGTGGCTATCGTTTGTTTTGAAAACTTCGTCACACATCGCGGGACAGAAGGTGTCCAGGATGCTGGACTGCAACAGAAAGTTGCGCTGCTTTTTGGGCAGTCGGTCCAGCACGTCCTCCGCAAGATACTCAGCAATGGTCCCTAAGTTCCCGGCGGGTAGGGAAATCTTACTTGGCTTGCCGAGTCTGTTGGCCGTGGTAGCCAATTGAAGTGCCGCTGCCCACCCCTCGGTTTGTTGGTGCAATAGCCGCAGGTCGACATCATCGATCTTGACCTGCATGCTGTCACGCACAAACATGCGCGTTTCCTCTTCCGAAAAACGGAGCATATCTGTGCCCAGCTCGGTGAGTCGGCTTTGCACCCTTAGCTTCCCCAGTTGGATATTGGGTTGATGGCGACTGCCAATGACAAGTCTCTGGCCCGTGCCCAAAAGCGAAATTAGCTTCTCCAGGAAGCTCAGTACTTCGGGTTCAGCAATGTGTTCGCATTCATCAAGAAACAGGAGAAATGGTGCATCAATCAGCGACAACTCGTCGAGAAGCATGTACATGCCTGATCTGGCGTTTGGTGTGTCATTCATCCGGCTGGTATCAATCGCCTGTGGCCCAAAAAGCCCGCGCAGTGCAGCCGTGATGTACGTGCAAATACGGCTTACATCGTTGTCTGCCGGGTCAATCGTCAGCCACGCGACAGGCAATGCCTGCTCCTTCATCTCGCGAAAAACTTGGCTCATGGCGGTGGTCTTGCCAAAGCCAGCCGGCGCGGTGATCAAAACCAGGGTAGCGGTGGAGTTGCCAATCAAAGGACTTAAGTTCAAACGCGCAATCGAATGCGCAATCGCGCAGGTCGGCGCGAGCTTGAGCATATTCAAACGAGATGACTCATGACGATCAACTGACACCGGTGTCTCCTTGCCAACGTTTCTTGGTTGCTGGCGCTCCTTTAGCCCCAATTATGTTTGGAGTAGATGTGATCACATCATAGATTGACAATTTCGCATCATCCAAACAACGACGTGTTGCACTGCAACATGTATTGAGGAAATCCTTTAAGTGAGAGCAGAAAACTTTCTAATGATTTCATGGATTGTTGCGAACGCGGGCGGCGTGTATCGTTAACAACTGCATCGCACATCCAGTGTCCCTCCCCCATCAATGAAGATGGCTTGAAGTCGTCCATGCCTCCTTGATCGCTATGAAAAATTTTATTGGCCCATTACTAAGCATCCTGCTCCTGACCCTCAGCGCCTGCGGCGGCGGCTCCAGCGGCACATCGGCACCGGCCAGTCTACCCAGCGGCTTGCTGCCCACTGCCACCACACCCACCACTGTGGTAGTCACCACAACCCCGATTGCAGGAGCCATTGACACTTCTGCACCCAGTGCCCCTGGCACCCTTGCCGTCAACGGCGCTACCAGCGACAGCATCTCCTTTAGCTGGCTCGCCAGCACCGACGACGCCGGCGTCGTGGGCTACGAAATCTGGCGCAACGGACAACGCATACAACTCACCCCGGCCAGCCAAACCACCTTCAACGACGGCACCCTTGCAGCCAACACCAGCTACAGCT
>JACCDN010180928.1_pt1 | contig 22876 bp, 9 predicted proteins | sample 7441691 | NCBI WGS metagenome assembly JACCDN01 (sample SAMN15323439, study PRJNA562643) | freshwater metagenome | isolation source: river surface water | place: USA:Blue River Watershed | collected 2017-08-16 | reverse complement strand
GCGTTGATCTTTTTGACTTTCAGCAACTCATTGAAATTTGTCTGAATATTGCTCGCCGAATCCTCCAGCGCGAGCGCTGTGCCCGTGAGGTTGCCCATTTGCAAGGCCTGGTCTACCGTCATCTTGATAGAGCCAGTTTTGGCGTCGGTCACCTTCAATGCCAATTGTCGGTTGGTTGCAAAGCTTTGCAGCACATCGAGGTTGGCTTGCACGTTGGCTGCAGTGTCAGTCACCGCCACCTTCAAGTCATAAAAATCATTGGCGTTGTCGGCAATGTCGGCAGCGGAACCTTTGATGGTGTAGCTGATGCCTTGCAGCTTGTCTCGCAAATCGGTGCTGTTCAAGTAGTCTTGTGCCGACATGGTGACTGCGCGTGAGCTTCCAAGCAGTGTCACATCCATATTCAGCGCACTGGCCGCTTTAGGGTTCAAGGTGGATGCGTTTTTCAACACATTGACCAGTGTGTCCTTGATGGTGACTTGGCTAGCACCCTCAACGTTGAAAGTCGCCACATTGGCTGCGGTGTCGACCACATTGACAGTGGCATCGCTGAGCAAGGCGCGCAGCGCAGAGGTGTTGGCAAACTGGCTGGCCTTCATGACCACAGGCACTGAGTTGTCGCTCAACGCCAGTGTGTCGATCTTGCCGGCGGCTGCGAGGGCTTGCAAAGACGTGGCGTTTTTTTGGATATTGGCCGCGGTGTCAGTGATGGACACCTCGTAGGTGTCCCGGATACGCGAGGCCATGCGGGCTGTGTTGGCCGCGGTGTCGACCACCGCCAGATTGATGCCCGAATTTGTCAGCTTGCCAATCAGCGCCGAATGGCTGCTCAGCTGCGAGGCGGTGAATTGCAGGCTGGTTGCCCCATCGGTCAAGCTCACGCTGCTGAGCTTGTTAGCTGCAGCCAGTTTTTGCAGCCAACCTAAATTGCTTTGCAGGTTGGCTTGGGTGTCTTCCACCACCACAGGCTGGCTCAAGCGGCTACCTTGCAAATCTGCCACTGCCTGCGCCAACGTGATGGGCGCAGGTGCAGCCATGCTGCGCACGGCCGACAAGCTAGAAATGTTGGAGACAGAGAGTGACACGAGAGCTGCAACCCAGAAGAGGAACTCTTCTGGTATCGGCAGCAACGCTCAGTTCTTTATAGGGCGCTCACCCGCTGAGCCAGCTGGGCTTCTAAGCTGCGCACGAGCTTGGAAGGCGCCTCTTCGCGGGCTTTGTGGCCTTGAATCAGGGTGTGGCGATACGAGGCCAATCGGGCTCTGTCTGCGGCCAGATCAACCACTAAGTTCTCATATTCGTCATGGCTGCTGGTGATGAGTTCATCCAGCCCTATCGAATGCAGCAAGCTACCGGCCATGCGCGACACAAACGTGCGGCCACTGAGCGTGACCATGGGCAAGCCGCAGTCGAGCACATCGCGGGCGGTTGAGCCTGAGTTGTAAGGCGTGGTGTCTAAGAACACATCGGCCAACTGCATGCGTGCACGGTATTCGGAGTGCGAGGTGCGTTTGGCAAACACCACGCGATCCAGCGGCACGCCGTGGTAGGCGACTTGTTTTTTAAGTTCGCGGGTGGCGCTGGGGTTGTCGTCCAGCAGCCACAACACCGCGTCATCGACGCGTTTCAAGATGTTCATCCAGGTGGCAAACATCTCGGTGTTGAATTTGTACACATTGTTGAAGCACGCCATCACAAAGGCGTCTTCTGGCAAACCCAGCTCGGTGCGCGTTTGCGTGTACGGTGGCGTGGGTGTGTGGTTGAGTGGCAAAAAGCTACCGTCCACATACAAAGGTTTTTCTGAGAAATAGGGCGTCAGCGCCTCGGGCAAGGCAAAACGATCGGTCACCACAAACTGCACCCAGGGCAAGGCCGTGGTGCCAATGAAGCCGAGGTACGTGCCTTGCAGCGGTGCGGCTTGCATGGCCAAGATGCCAGGGCGGGCCCCAGAGCTGAGGCCATGAAGGTCTAACAGCACATCAATTTCGGCATGGGCAATGACGGCAGCGGCTTGGCTGTCGTCCATGGCACGGATGTCGACGAAGTGGTCAAACGCATTTTTCAGGCGTTGGCGGTATTCGCTGCCGTCTTCAATGCTGTAGTCGAACGCATAAATTTCAAACTTGCTGCGGTCATGCGCTTCCAGCAGTTCGGCCATCAACAAGCCCACAGCATGAGTACACAAATCGCCCGACAAGTAGCCGATGCGGATGCGCTCATGCTTGTAAGGCGCGTTCACACACAGGCGTTGCGTGGGCAAGTTGAATTTGCGCTGCACAAACGATTGCGCCGCCATGAGCTGCAGTGCGGGGTCGTCGTGCAAAGCCAACATGGCCAAAGGCGAGGTATGGGTGAGCATGGCGTTGACGGTAACGCCATGCATGGCTTGCATCACGGGCCATTTGCATTGCTTGCTGCGCAAATGCACCCAGTGCTGCAAAGCATCCGCTTGGCGCGGATTGAGTTGCAGGCTTTGGGTAAGCGCGTGCTCAGCCAGGTCGTAATGCTTGAGTTGCTCTTGCAAGCGCCCAATGTGGTTGAGCGCCAAGGTCTGAAGGTCGACATTGGCCGCGCCTTGCAAATAGCCAGAGGCGGCCACTTGGCTCCACTGCAGCATGGCGTCATCATGTAAACCCTTGCGCTCTAACAACAAGCCCAAGTTGATGCGTGCTTGTGCAAAGCCTGGATACAAATCCAAGCTGCAGCGGTAGGCATGCTCTGCGCCATCGATGTCGCCGGCGTTGAGCTGCATCACACCTTGGTTGAACCAACCAATGTGGCGGTCGCTCGACGGGCTGTTTTGATTCCAAAGGGTGTAGAGCGCAATCGCATCAGCGCTGCGCCCTGCTCTTTGAAACTGTTCAGCCAGTTGAATGACTTGGTCTAAACCGAGTTGGTGGATGTCTTCCACTTGCATGGCAATGTAGGAACCTCAGAGGCAAAGTGTTGCCGCCCTTGAGCGGCAAATTGCCGCTTAGTGCGTTTGGGCAGATGACGCCATGGAGCCCACGTACTCATCCAGCGCCAAGCGCTCGGCTTCGAGTTCGAGCTGGCCAGGATAGTAGTGCAAGCCTTGGTTAGCCATTTTCAAAGCACCTGCGGGGTCGAGGTTGCAACGCAGGGCGCGCACCAACATCACATAGGTGAAAGGCTGAATGTTTTGGCCTTGCAGTTCAACCAACTCTTGCAGCAGCTCAACGGCAGCTGGCCAGTCTTGGCGCATCACAGCCAACAAGCCGCAAATGGCCAGCATGTCTTCGCTGTTGGGATAAATGGCCAAACCCGCTTCGCCCAGGGCGTAAGCGGTTTCGATTTGTTCTGTCGCGACCAAGGTTTGAATGGTTTCGCGGATCTCCAATGGGCTAAAGCGCTTGATGACACCGCCTTGCAGCATGTTGCCGGTGGCGCTTTGGTTCATCAATTCTTGGATAAGGGTCATTTGAAAACTCCTGGTTGTGCAAATTAGGTTGCCAACACTCAAGCGATTTTTGTGCCAGTTTTCATTGCCGCTTTGTTTGACAGTCTAGGCTTGCTTATCAAGTTGGCTTGGGTTTTGCTTATTGATCCCACCCAAGTCACAACTTGTCAAAAAACCGCCACATGGCTACGCCTTACTTCAGCATCATCATCACCACGCACCAGCGGCCACTGCTGCTGGCCCGTGCGTTGGCGTCGGTGCGGGCGAATGGTTTTACAGACCACGAAATGATTGTGGTGTCTGACACCCTAGATGCCGACACCATGCAAGTGGCCGCAGCAGGCCTGCAAGAACACGACACCTTCATCAAGCGCACCGGCAAACTCGGGCCAGCACTTAGCCGCAACCAAGGCATGGCACATGCACGGGGTCGCTATGTGATCTTTTTAGATGATGACGATGCGTTCTTGCCCGACTACTTAGAAAAGGCCTACCAAGCCACTCTTGCCCACCCCGGTCGTGTGATTTACACCAACTACCGCGTGGTGCAAGAAAACCGCCAGGCGCCAAATGCCCAGGCCTTGCAAACCAACGAATACAGCGTGGCACAGATGGATGTGGAATCGCTGTACGTGAAAAACTTCATTCAAAACCACAGCGCCATCTTCCCGCGCGAAGCGGTGTTGGGCCGCCAACAAGACCCCCACCTGAGCAGCTTGGACGATTGGGACTTCTTGCTCAACGTGGCAAGTGACACCCCTTTCACCCACGCCAACATCGTGGGCGCCGTGGTCTACAAAGACTACGTCAACCCGCATCAGCGCCGTGGCTCATCTAGCACGGCCAATGGTCTGCACACGGTGTCGGACTATTTATCCATCTACAAAAAATGGCCCGCCCCCAACCCCCACGTGCGCCTGCGCCGCCAGCAACTGCTGGCATCGGCCGGCCAAAACGTGCCGCTTGAGTGGCTGTGAACAAGGACAAAACACACATGAACACACGCGTTAACCGAGCTGCGTTGCAAGCTTTGCTAGACAAAGCCATCGCACACCAACACGCAGGAGAGAACGACGCCGCACAAGCGCTGTTCAAACAATCCTTGCAACTCGACGCCAGCAACGCCGTGGCCTTGTATTCGCTCGGGGCCATTGCATCAGGCACGGGCGACCATGCAACGGCCTTGCCTTATATGGAAAAAGTCGTGGCCAGCTCGCCAAAGTTTGCACAAGCGCACTTGGCGTATTCGGTCATCTTGTTTAACTTGGGCCGGATGGACGAGGCCCTCAAGGCGGTGCAAAAAGCTCTCAAGCTTGACCCAGCGCTGCCTAGCGCCCAAGCCCATTTAGACACGGTGCGTTTGGCCAATGCCAACACAGCCAATGGCCAGGCCACGCCAAGCCACTCCGAAGTGGTGGCACTCAACACACAAGCCATTGCGTTGCAAGGTGAAGGCCAACACGCCCAAGCTGAACAGCTGCTGCGCCAAGCCTTGGCGCTGGATGGCAAAAACTTCTTAACGCTTTACTCGCTAGGCGTTGCACGCTCAGCGCAAATGGACACACCTGGCGCCTTGGCGTTTTTCAGCCAAGCCTGCGAAGCCGCACCTCCCTTGCCGCTGGCCCACTTTGCCAAAGCCAAAACCTTACACGCCCTCGGCCTAGCCGAAGACGCGCTGGCCGTGTACGACCAAGCCATTGCCGCAGACCCACACTACATGGAGGCCTACACCAACAAGGCCGCCTTGCTGCAAGCCATCAACCGCCACCACGATGCGCTGCTGTGCCTAACCGCCGCCACCGACATCAACCCCGACCACGTGCGCGCCCTCGAAGGCCAAGGCCAGCTGCTGGGCCAGTACAAGCAATACACCTTGGCCACCCGCGCTTTTGCACACGCATTGCAAGTGGCCCCCGACTACGCTTACGGCGAAGGCCACCTCATGGGTGCACGCCTGAGCAACTGCGATTGGACCGACTTTGAAGCCTCCAAAGCCCGCATCATCGCTGGCATTGAAGCGGGCAAGCTCACCTGCGGCCCCTTGACCATCATGGCCATCACTGATGACGCCGCCGTCATTCGCAAATGCGCCGAGCTGTATGCCGCCGACAAATACCAAGCCTCGCCCAACCCGCTGTGGAAAGGCGAAAAATACCAGCACCGCAAAAAACGCGTGGGCTTTATCTCGGCCGACTTCCGCGTGCACCCTGTGGGCTACTTGCTCATTGGTTTGATTGAACAGTTCGACAAATCACAGTTTGAACTGACCGGCTTCTTTACCGGCGTGAGCGACGACAGCGACTTGTGGAAGCGCTATCGCTGCGCTTTTGACCACTACATCGACTGCCACAGCATGACCAGCCTCGATGTGGCCAAGCTCATGCGCGACATGGAAATGGATGTGCTCATTGACTTGTCGGGCCACACCGAAGGAACACGCCTCGACATCTTGGCCCACCGCCCTGCCCCTGCACAGGTGACGTACCTTGGCTTCCCCGGCACGCTGGGCTTGCCTTACATCGACTACCTGATTTCAGACCCACGCATCATTCCAGACGAGCTAGAACAGCACTACGGCGAAAAGATTTTGAAGTTGCCACATTGCTACCTGCCGCGTGATGACTCGGTCGTACCCTCGCCCGAAACACCCAAGCGCAGCGACTTTGGCTTGCCCGAAGAAGGCGTGGTGTTTTGCAGCTTTAACCACGATTACAAAATCAACCCGCCTTTGTTTAAGGTGTGGATGGACTTGCTCAAAGAAGTGCCGGGTAGCGTGCTGTGGCTGATGAAGCTCAACGAAGGCGCACACACCAATCTGACCCAAAGCGCACGCGACCACGGCGTAGACCCTGAGCGCATCATCTTTGCCTCGCGCCTGCCGCGCGTGGAAGACCACTTGGCCCGCTATCGCTTGGCCGATGTGTTCATCGACACCTTCCCCTACAACGGCCACACCACCGCTGGCGATGCACTGCGCGCAGGACTGCCCGTGGTCAGCCTGTGTGGCGGCAGCTTTGCCTCACGCGTGGCAGCGAGTTTGTTGCATGACGTGGGGATGCCTGAGCTGGCTTGTTATAGCTTTCAGGAATATCACGACAAGGCACTGCAGATGGCGACGGATGAGGCTATTCGAACGCATTACAAGGGGTTGTTGCAGGCGCGGATCAATGAACAGATTTGGCCACCTACCCCCGCAGTACAAGCCGACGCCATCAAACAGCTGATAGGTAAGCTATGAACCAAAAACAAAACTGTGCGGTGTTGATACCAATCTATAAAAGCCAACTGGATGAAGATGAGCTTTTTTCTGTGAAAACGTCTTTATCAAATCTGCAAGGACACGATATTTACTGGGTCGCTCCAGAAGGTCTTGACTTGTCGTATTACAACCGAAACTTCGGAGTAATCACGCCTTATTTCTTTGATCCTGAGTACTTCAATAATATTGCCGGCTATAACAAGCTGCTAACCAGCACGTTTTTTTACGAAACTTTTATCAACTATGAGTTCTGCCTAATTTGCCAGCCTGATGCTATTGTTCTAAAGCCAGAACTTAATGAGTGGCTAGAAAAACCATACGACTATATCGGTGCACCTTGGCCAAGCGGCTACTCTTTAAAAATAAAAACAAAAAAGATACCAATTCCTGAAGGGATTACGTGTACAACATTTGTTGGCAATGGCGGTCTGAGCTTACGGAGAATCAAAGCATGCATTGATCTATTAGATGAATTCGATGATGTAACAAGCATATGGGGCACACAGGGACATGCGGAGGATCTATATTTTTCTTTCATGGGGCAAATATCGAAATCATTTCAGATGCCAAATATCATGACTGCAGCTTTATTTAGCCACGACATTGACCCTATTCATCTCTTTAAGTTAACAGGAAATAAAATTCCTATGGCTGTACATGCATGGAGCAAATACGAGCGAAGTCATTGGACATCAATATTTTGTGCTTTGAATTTTCAAGCGCCGGAACTCTCACCCTCACCCTCACCCTCACCCTCACCCTCACCCTCACCCTCACCCTCACCCTCACCCTCAATCTCAATCTCCCGCAACTAAACATTAATTTAGAAAGAAATTTATGACTAAAACACTTGATCTTGGCTCTGGTCCTAATCCTAACAACCCTTATAACGCAGACGAAGTATTTGGCGTCGATATCAGAAGTGATCTCGGGGATAACATCGTTGCAGCAGATTTGGCAGTTGGAGGAATTCCCTTCGAAAATGACTCTTTTGAGTATGTAACAGCTTTTCAGTTTATTGAGCATATACCGCGTGTAATTTATATGCCGGAAAAAAGAAATCCTTTCATTGAACTGATGAATGAGATTTACAGAGTTTTGAAAACTGGCGGTATTTTTTTATCAGTCACACCTGCCTACCCACATAGTGCAGCTTTTCAAGACCCTACACATGTGAATATCATCACGGAAGAAACATTCATCAAATACTTTGATGACACTTATACATGGGCCAAAATCTATGGCTTCCATGGCCGGTTTAAAGTTTTGCAACAGGAATGGTCTGGGGCCAATCTAGTTACACAACTTCAAAAGGTATAAGTCAAGATGTCACGTATGAAATTCATGATCGAGAGTTCTTCGACACCGATTTACAATCGGTTAGCAATATCAATCGTTTCGGCACTCAAAAAATTAGGCCATGAAGTTCATTTTATTGACCCATCTGCATTTGATTATGACACCTTCGTAAAAGTCATCAATAATATCGAGATTGATTATTACATTTCAACGAATGATAATAATTTTATCAATAATTTTAATATCAACACTGGAAAATATCTAATTGAGGAGATCGATAAAAAAATAATAATAATACACCATGACTCATCCTTCTATAAGCCCAGTGAAATTCAAGAAATACAAAGCTATTTACAAGTACTGATTAGCCATACCGATCGTTTATTCCATTTTTTTATCGAATCTTCAAATATAGCCAACTTTGAAAGCATTGGCATTAAGAACTGCTACGAAATCACGCACGCCAGCGAATTCTCACCAAATAAGAATTTCGATAATGAATCATTTCATCATGATCTGAGTTTTGTCGGGCACCTCATGTCCAACCTTCATGCTTACCCACCCGACTCACTCCAAGTCAATCATCATTTGTTTGCCATGGCATGGCAACGAACATCACAGTCAACATTTTTAATACAACCTGAAATATGGAAGCTGCTGTCTGATACATTTTTTAGAACCAAATTCGGCACCGCTCAATTTCATGACCTCGCAACATTTCAATTTTTAATGCATGAAGTTACTAAACTTTCAATGGCATATAGAGGAGAGCTGATTAGCAAAATAAATAATCATATTATTGCTATCTATGGTGGCGATTTATCACATGGTCGTATTGAAAATCCACTAATGAAGATCCACAAGGAAAATATTCACTATCTACCTCCAACAACCGACTATCAAAATACACAATCGATATATCAAAAATCAAAGATTAGCATTAACATTAGCTCATTGCAGTTTGATTCCGCAATTAATAATCGAATCATCGACATCGTCATGTCTGGCGGCTTCGTCATTACAGACAAAAGATCCAAACTAATTGAACTGTGCCCCACATGCAATGAAATATCGTTCGATTCACCAGAAGAAATGCAATATTTAATTAATTACTATTTAAATCCAACAAATATTAGAAAATACAACGAAATTAAAGAGGCTGTATTTGATGAAATGAAGGATCAATTTAGTTACGAACGTGTGATGAGCATGATGCTACAGCAGTTAACTGCTTGAAACACAAAAGCCCCTCTGACATATAAGCATCAGAGGGGTTTGTAAATTACTTGCCCATTAATCCTAACAACTGAGCCCCAGTCAACGCACCAATCTGCGTAGCAGACAGCGCATTCACTTGCGTCGAAGTCAGGGCCTTCAAGTCAGCCACTTCCATAGCAGCCACTTGTGATGTCGTCAGTGCTTGCACTTGGCCAGTGCTCAACCCTGCAATATCTGCAGTCTCAAGCGCTTTGACCTGAGAAGTCGTCAAGCCAGCCACTTGCGATGTCGTCATAGACCCTACCTGAGTTGCAGACAGTGCCACGATAGAGGCTGTGGTCAACGCTGCCACTTGGGCGGTGGTCATGCCACCCACTTGTGTGGTGGTCAACGCAGAGACTAAGGTTGCGGTCATATCTGCCACTTGCGTGGTCGTCAATGCCGCCACTTGCGCAGTCGACAAGGCTGTCACACTGTTGGCGGTCAAGGCATTCAATTGTGTGCTGCTCAGTTTAGCCACAGTGCTCGTTGCCAAGCCCGCAATAGCACCCGTGCTGAGTGACTTGACTTGATTAGCCGTCAGCACTCCCACTTGGGTCGTCGTCAACGCGCCCACTTGTGCCGAGCTCAACACTGCAATGTCTGCAGACTCAAGGGCTTTCACCTGGTCTGTGGCCATCGCAGCCACGCTGGCCGTGGTCAAGGCTTTGACTTGATCATTCGTCATTGCAGCTACAGCTTCTGTCGTCAAGGCTTTAAGCACGGTGGTGTTTAACCCTGCCACTTGCCCAGTGGTCAGCGCTGCCACCGAGGCTTTGGTCAATGCCGCAACTTGGCTGGTAGTCATCGCATTCACTTGGGTCGAGCTCAAGGCGGCCACTGTCGTGCTGGCCATGTCTTTCACTTGCGTGGTGGTCAGTGCAGCCACTTGTGCCGTGCTCAATGCACCCACTTGAGTCGTGGTCAGCGCCTTGAGGGTCGCTGCCGACAAGCCTTGCAACTGCGAGTTGCTCAAGGCTCCAACCTGAGTGGTGGTCAGCGCTTTGGTTTGCGTGTCACTCAAGCCTGAGAGCTGAGTGGTAGTCAACGCAGCCACTTGAGCTGTTGTCAATGCTTTGAGGTTAGTGGCATTCAAGCTCGTCACTTGCGTCTTGCTCAAGCCTTGCAACTGGTCTGTGCCCAAAGCTGCCACCGAAGTGGTGCTCAACGCATTGAGTTGTGTGGCTGTCAGAGTGGCAATTTGAGTGGTTGTCAAACCTTTGAGCTGAGTTGTACCCAAGCTAGCCACATCATCCAAAGCCAAGGCTTTGGCTTGTGAAGTGGTCAAAGAAGCCACTTGTGTGCTGGTCATCGCATTGAACTGCGCCGTGGTCAAAGCCACCACATCTGCACTTTCAAGCGCTTGCAGTGTCGTTGTCGTCATGGCTGCCACTTGTGCAGTGGTCAACGCCCCCACTTGTGTAGCCGACAAAGCTTGCACCGCAGTTGAAGACAAAGCGTTCACTTGGCTAGTACCCAATGCGGCGACTTGCGTGGTGGTCAATGCACCCACCTGTTTGGCATCCAACACATTCACTGCGGCTGTACTCAACGCTTGCAGCTGACCAGTGCTCAGCGACGCCACGCTCAATACAGAGAGTGCTTTGGCTTGAGCAGTATTCAGAGCTGCCACTTGCGCTGTGGTCAATGCACCCACCTGGGTTTTGCTCAAAGCCGCGAGCTGAGTGGTGGTCACTACTGTAGCTTGAGCTGTGGTCAGTGCTGCTACCGCAGCAGTGCCCAAAGCCTTGAACTGGTCAACTGACAGGGCCTTCACTTGGTCTGTACCCAAAGCTGCCACCACCGTGGTGGTGAGGGCACCAATTTGGCCAATGTTCAGCGCTGCAAGCTGGCTGGTGCTTAGGCTAGAGGCCTCAGCCGTGGTCAAAGCACCCAACTGGGTATTGCTGAAAGCAGCCAGCTGGGTGGATGTCAATGCCTTCACATTGGTGGTTCCCAATGCTGCCACTTGTGCGGTGGTCAACACTTTCACCTGTGCAGCTGTGAGTGACGCCACTTGACCTGTGGTCAAGGCCGCCATCTGTGCTGTGTCAAACGCGCTGATACCGCCTGCAGCCAAGGCCTTCACTTGGGCGGTGTCCAAAGCTTTGATTTGTGAGGTGCTCAGCAATGCCACTTCTGCCGAGCTGAGCGTGGCCACTTGCTCGCTTGTCAAGGCAGCCAATGCAGTGGTAGTCATCGCTTTGACTTGTGCCGTATTCAAAGCTGTCACTGCCTCGTTGCTCATGGCCTTGACTTGGCTAGTAGACAAAGCTGCAACCGAAGCAGTAGTCAGTGCGGCAACAGAAGTAGCCGACAGAACAGCCGCCTGCGAAGTGGTGAGCGCGCCAACTTGTGATGTAGTCAGTGCCGCCACTGCGCCAGTACTGAGCGATTTGAATTGATTGGCCGTCAGTGCTTGCACTTGGCTGGTGCTCATGGCGTTGACTGAGGCGGTAGTCAATGCGCCAATTTGCAGCACGTTCAAAGCAGCTACTTGCGCCGTGCCAAGCTTGGAGACAGCAGTGCTCGACAAACTGCCAATTTGGCCAGTTGTAAACGCGGCCAGCTGTGTGCTGGTCAAAGCTGTGGCTTGTGTGGTGTTCAAGCCAGCGACCGTGGCTGTTGACAAAACTTTTACTTGAGAAGCTGTCAAAGCTTGAAGCTGGCTAGTGGTTAGGGCATTGGCTTGCGTGGATGTCAACGCAGCCACATCAGCCACCTCCATGGCTGCCACTTGAGTGGTGGTCAAAGCTGCCAACTGGGTGGTACCCATGGCGCTAACTTGACTGGTGGTCAAAGCTTTGACTTGTTTGTCTGTCAATGCGCCTACTTGTGTCGTGGTCAGCGCGTTGACTTGTGTGCTAGTCAACGTAGACACCTGTGAAACGCTCAGAGCCTTAGTTTGAGTAGTAGTCAACTGGCTCACCTGGGCAGTATTAAATGCACCCATTTGAGCTGTAGTGAACGCAGATAAAGCAGCAGTAGTCAATGCACTAACTTGCGTGGTAGTCAATGCACGCACTTGGGCTGTACTCATGCCAGAGACTTCATCTTTGGTCAAAGCTGCCACTTGTGCTGTGGTCATGGAGGCAACTTGTGATGTGGTCAGCGACGTAACTTGCTTAGCGCTCAGGGCCACTATGTCAGAAGCGGTCATAGCCGCAAACTGAGAGGTCGTCAGCTTTTCCAACTGCCCCGTAGTCAGAGCTTTCACCTGGTTGGCTGACAAGGCCTCAACTTGAGCTGTTGTCAAGCCACTGATATCAGCAGTCTCGATGGCAGATATCTGGTTAGCTGTCAAACTGGCAATGCGATCAGTACCCAAAGAGGCGAGTTGCGACGTGATCAAACCAACAATTTGATCTGTTGTCAGCGACACAATTTGAGCAGAAGTCAAGCTACCCAAGCTGCTGGTTGACAAAGCGTTGACTTGAGCCGTACTTAGCATGGCAAGCTGCGAACCCTTGATGGCAGACAAAGCTGTAGTTGAAATTGCATTCACCTGCGCCGTCGACATAGAGGTGATTTGCGTGGCTTTCAACGAATTCAGCTGACTCGAAGTCAACGCACCCACGTTGGCAGTACTCAAGCTGCTCACCTGGGTATTGCTCAAGGCTTGTACTTGCGAGGCACTCAGCGAAGCAAATGCAGCGGTCGACAAAGCGTTCACACTTGCGGTGCTAAAGCTTGCCAAATGCTTAGCACTGAGCGCTTGTACTTGAGCGGTAGTCAGTGCCGCCAATACAGCGGTGCTGATGGCATTGACTTGGGCTGTAGACATACCCGAAATATGAGAGGGCTGGAGAGAGCCAATATCTGCAGCCGCAATCGCTGCCACCTCGGTGGTCGTCCATGAAGAGACTGGTTTTGTGGCAGCCGGCATCGCCGCAAAAGTGACTGATGAGTAACTGCTGGTGACGCTGTTAATAGAGTTGGTCATGATGGTCTCTTTTCAAAAATTTGTTTTACAAAGTCAGACAGTTACTGATTAGTTTCGGGCGGCTGTTACCAACCCATACAGCTGGCTAGCGGTCAAGGCACCCACTTGGGTGGTAGACAGAGCACTCACTTGTGTATTGCTGAGCGAGGTCAATTGCGACACAGTAAGCGCCTGCACTTGGTCGGTAGACAAGGCAGCAACCTGAGAAGTGTTCAACGCTGCTACTGCGCCAGTAGTCAAAATATTGACTTGCGAAGTAGTGAGTGCCACAACTTGGTCAGTCGTCAAAGCGTTAACTGCAGCTGTGCTCAACGCCTGTACTTGACTAGAAGTCAATACAGCAATCGCGCTTGTGGTCAAGGCCTGGACGTCATCAGTTGCGATGGCTTGCACTTGAGATGTAGTCAAGGCGACGGCTTGATCAGTACTCAAAGCAGCGACTTGTGCTGTACTCAAAGCGATGATGTTGGCTGTAGTCAAGGCCTTCACCTGACCTGTAGTCAGTGCACCTACCTGATCCGTACTCAAAGCGCCGATAGCAGAGGCTGTCAAGGCATTGACTTGCGATGTCGTCAACTTGGCTACCTGATCGGTACCCAAAGCAGCCACGCTAGCTGTGGTCAAGGCACGAACTTGCGTTGCGGTCAGTGCAGTGACGTTGGTTGTACCCAATGCGGCCACTTGATCTGTGCTCAGTGCCGTCACCATGCCAACGGTCAAGGCGGCGACTTGCGTTGTATTCAACGCGCTGACCTGATCGGTCGACATGGCCACCATGTCGGCTGTTTCCATAGCAGCAATTTGTGTTGCAGACAAAGCAGTCACTTGGCTGGTGGTCAAGGCAGCCACCTCGGCTGTCGTGAGGGCACGAACTTGCGAAGCCGTCAACACACCCACTTGAGACGTGGTCAACGCAGTCAATTGATCCGTACTCAAGCCGGTGATGACCGAGTCAGCCAACACTGCAACCTGCGAGGTGCTCAAGCCAGCAACTTGGCTGGTTGTCAGCGAGGCCACTGTTGTGTTGGTTAACTGGTTCACTTGGCTTGTAGTCAAGGCTTGCAATTGACCTGTGGTCAAGGCGGCCACAGAGGCTGTGCTCAAGGCGCGGATCTGGTCAGCGCCCAGCACCTTCACCTGTGTGGTGGTCAACGCTGCTGCGCCACTGGTGGACAGCGCACCCATTTGGTCTGCAGTCAGTGCAGCCACTTGCGAGGTCGTCAGCGCTGCCACTTTGCCAGTGGCCAAGCTGGTCACCACAGCGGCTGTGAGTGAGTCAATTTGACCCGTGCTCAACGATGTCAGCTGTGTGGTGCTGAGTGCATCCACTTGCGCAGTGCTCAAGTTCGCCACGTTGGCTTCGGTCAACGCACCCAATTGAGTAGTACTGAGCTTGGCCACTTGTGCGGTTGTCAAGGCGACCACCTGGTCAGCCGTCACCGCTGCCACTTGGGTGGTGCTCAAAGCACCCACTTGCGTTGTGGTCAGGGCCGCAATTTGGTCAGACGACAAGGCTGTCACGGTACCCGTGGTCAACGAAGTCACTTGAGCAGCAATCAAAGATGCCACTTGTGTCGTCGTCATGGCATTGACACTGCCCACACTCAGCGCTTGCAGCTGTGTGGTGGTGATGGCAGCCACTTGACCTGTGGTGAGGGACACCACTTGGTCAGATGTCAAGGCTGCAATGCCTGCGGTGTTGACCGCTTGCAGTTTTGCATTGGCCAAGTTAGACACTTGATCTGTCGTCAAGGCTGTAACCTGACCTGTGGTTAAGGCATTCACTTGAGCGGTGCTCAGTGCGTTGACTTGCGCGGTGCTCATGGCAGCCACATCGCCGCCATCCAAAGCTTGGATTTGTCCGGTGGACAAAGCACCCAACTGACCGTTGGTGAGAGCAGCCACTTGGCCAGAGCTCAACGCGGTGACAGAACCTGCTGTCATGGCGCCCACTTGGGTGGTGGTCAGGGCCACCACTTGCGCGGTGCTGAGCGCATCGACTTGGGTATTACTCAAGCCAACAATCACGCCTGTGCTGAGCTTCTCCACCTGTGCGGTGGTGAAGGCTTGCACCTGTGTGGCGCTCAATGATGAGAATTGGTCAGAGTTCAAGACCGCAATGTCTGCTGTTTCCACAGCTTGCAACTGGGTGGTGGTGAAGGCTTTGACTTGGTCGTAGCTCAAGTTCGTCACAGAGCTGGTGGTCAAAGACACCACTTGTGCGGTGGTCAAGGCACTCATTTGGTCAGCGGTCAACGCTGCCAATTGGGTGCTGCTGAGGCCGGCCACATCGGTGGTCTCCAAAGCTTGCACTTGTGCCGTGGTCAATGCTTTGATTTGTGTCGCATTCAACACTTGAACGTCGGCGTCTTGCAAAGCTTGCACTTGCGCGGTGCTCATACCCTTGACTTGTGCTGCACTCAGGCTAGCCACCTGAGAAGTGGTCATGGCCACCACTTGTGCGGTGCTCAAGGCGTTCACTTGCGCAGTGCTCAAGCCCTGCACTTGCGAGGTGCCCAAGGCAGTCACGTTGCCATCGGTCAGCGCCTGAACTTGCGATGTGCTCAAGGCAGCCACTTGGCCTGTGCTCATCGCGACGATGTCGGCAGATTCCAGCACCTTCACTTGGTCGGTGGTCATCGCAGCGACTTGGGCGGTGCTCAAGGCTTTGACGTCTGCGGTTTCCAGGGCCACCACTTGGCTCGTGGTGAGGGCACTTACTTGACCAGTGGTCAAGGCTGACAACTGTGTGCTGCTCATGGCCGCCACGTTGGTGGTGCTGATGGCTTGTACTTGTGTGCTGCTCAAGGCTTGCACTTGTGCAGTACCCAAGGAGGATGCTGCAGCAGTGCTGAGACCTGTCACTTGGCCAGCGGTGAGCGAGGCCACCTGTGTAGTGGTCAGCGCTGCCACGTTGGCGTTGGTCAAGGCGTTGACTTGTGTCGAGCCAAGAGCTTGCATTTGCGCCGTGCTGAAGGCCTTCACCTCAGTGGCGGTGAGTGCGCCCATTTGGCCGGTGGTCAAAGCAGCCACTTGGGTGGTGTTCATTGCAGCCACTTGAGCTGTGGTCATCGCAGCTACGGCTGTGGTGGTGATGGCTTTAACCTGCGCTGTATCGAGCGTACCCACTTGTGCGGTGGTCAAGGCAGCCACTTGGTCAGAGTTCAGTGCACCCACATTGGTGGATGTGATGACGGCCACTTGTGCGGTGGTGAACTTAGACACCTGGTCTGCTGTCAACGACGTGACGGCAGATGTGGTCAGGGCTTTGACTTGATCTGTGGTGAGGCCCGTGATTTGGGCGTCACTCAAGTTGGCAAAGTCTTCTGTTTCCAGCGCGTTCAACTGCGTGGTGCTCATGGCTTGCAGTTGCGTGCTGGTCATGGCCTTGACACTGTTAAGGTTCAAGGCTTGGATGTTGCTGGTGCTGAGCTTCTCAACTTGTGCGGTGGTTAAAGCCTTGGCCTGAGCAGCACTCAAGGTGGCAGCTTCAGTGGTGGTCAACGCAGCCACTTGGCTGGTGCTGAAGGCGGCCACTTGGTCGGTGCTCAAGGCAGCAACTTGGGCTGTACTCATTGCAGCAACACCTGCAGTTGAAATGGCATTGACTTGTGCCGTGCTCAAGGCACGCACGTCATCCACACCGAGGGCCGTCACACTGCCAGTGCTCAAGGCACCCACTTGCGTGGTGGTCAACTCAGCCACTTGGCCTGTGCTGAGGGCTTGTACTTGCGTACTGCTGAGCACACTAACTTGCGCTGTGGTCAAAGCAGCTACTTGGCCAGTGGTGAGGTTCGACACTTGGCTCGCAGTCAAAGCGCCCACCTGCGTGGTGGTGAGTGCTGACACTTGGCTGGTGTTCATCGCAGCCAAATCACCCACTTCCAATGCCGCCACTTGGGATGTGCTCAAAGCTTGAACTTGGGTGGTCGTCAACGCAGCCGCTTCGCTGCTGGTCAAGGCCGCGACTTGTGCTGTACCCAACGCACCCACTTGGGTGGTCGTCATGGCAGCCACACCCGCTGTGGTGATGGCTTGCAATTGGTTGTTACTCAACCCTTTGATGGCATCCGCGCTCAAGCCGCTCACACCCGTGGAGGACAGGGCTTGGACTTGCGAGGTGCTCAATGCGGCCACTTGTGTTGTTGACAAAGCCTTGGTCTGTGCACTACCAAGAGCAGCCACATCAGCCGTTTCCATGGCGGCCACTTGGGTGGCGCTGAGTGCAGCCACTTGGCCTGTGGTCAAACCTGCCACTTGGGCGGTGCTCAAACCAGCCAAAGCGGCTGTGGTCACTGACTTGATTTGCGCAGAGGTCAACGCAGCCACTTGTGCGGTGTTCATGCCCGACAACTCGGCTGTGCTGAGTGAAGCCACTTGTGTGCTGGTCAATGCCGCCACATCGGTAGTGTCAATCGCTTGCACTTGTGTTGTGCTGAAGGCTTGTAATTGCCCAGTCGTCAAAGCTGCCACTTGATCAGACGTCATGGCCTTGACTTGTGCCGTACTCAAAGTAGACACATTGCCTGTGGTCAACGCTTGCACTTGATCAGATGTCAAAGCAGCCACACGGTCAGTGCTGAGTGTGGAAGCTTGGGTACTGGTCAACGCAGCGATACCTGCAGCGCTGATGCCTCGTACTTGCGTAGTAGACATCGCACCCAATTGGGCTGTGCTCAAGCTGGCAACAGCGGCTGTGCTGAACGACTCGATTTGCGCAGTCGTCAAAGCGCCCACTTGTGTGGTGCTGAGGCCAGATGCGCCAGTCGTGCTCAAGGAGCCCACTTGCTCTTGCGTCAGCGCTTTGACCTGTGTGGTGGTCATGGCACTGACCTGTGCTGTGCTCAAAGCGGCCACACCAGCGTTGCTGATCGATTTAACTTGTCCTTCAGACAAAGATTGAACCTGGCTTGTGCTCAGCGCCTGAACTTGTGTGCTGGTCAGTCCAGTCACTGTCGCATTGGCCATGGCACCGAGTTGTGTGGTGGTGATGGCCGCCACTTGCGAGGTGCTCATGGCAGCGATGTTTTCTGGGGAGATGGCTTTGACTTGGTCTGTGGTCAAAGCAGCAACTTGGGCCGTGGTCAAAGCAGCCACATCTTCAGTGGCAAAAGCCTTGAACTGATTGGCTGACAGGGCTTGCAACTGGCTGGTGCTCAGCACAGCCACTTCAGACGACTCCAAAGTACGTACTTGCGCCTGGCTCAGCGCTTGAATTTGCGCAGTGGTCAAGGCGCTCACCTGGGCTGTACCCAAAGCCAAGATGTCATCAGTCGACATCACACCCACCTGCCCTGTGGTCAGTGCTTGAATTTGAGCCGTGGTCATGGCAGCCACTTCGGTGGTGGTTAGGGCCTTCACCTGCGCATCAGTCAACGCAACCACTTGGCTGGTGCTGAGCGATTGCAAGGTACTGGTCGATAGACCCTCAACTTGTGTCGCTGTCAAGGCGGTAATTTGTGTGGTGGTCAATGCGGCCACTTGGTCAGTGGTCATGGCATTGATGCCGGCGTTGGTCAGGCCTTTGATTTGGGCCGTGGTCAAGGCTTTGACCTGACCTGTGCTCAAAGCGGCTACCGCCGATGTGGTGAGCGCACCTACTTGCTTGTCTGTCAATGCGGCCACTTGGCTGGTGCCTAGCTGCGCCACTGCGGCTGTGCTCAAAGCAGCCACCTGTGTGGTGGTGAGGGCCTTGAGGTTGGTGGTGGAAATATCGTCAACCGAGCTGGTTGACAGCGCCTGTACTTGGCTGGTGGTGAGTGAGCCTACCTGTGTGGCCGACAAAGCGTTAAGAACACCAGTCGACAAAGCCTCCACAGCCGATGTGGTGAGGGCCTGAATTTGTGTGGCCGATAAAGCACTGACTTGTGATGTGACCAAACCTGTCACATTGCTAGATGTCAACGCTGCCACTTGCGTGGCTGATAAGGCCTTGATTTGCGTGGCGCTCAAAGCACCCACTTGCGAGGTGGTGAGAGCGGCCATTGCATCAGTCGTCAGCGATTTGACTTGTGTATCTGTCAAAGCGGTAATTTGTGAAGTGGTCAATACCGCCACATCACCTGTGCTAAGGGCTTGGAGCTGCCCAGCGCTCAGAGCTTTGAGCTGATCAGCTTTCAATGCTGCCATTTGGCTAGTGGATAACGACTCTACGTTAGCAGCCGACATGCCTTTGATTTGGTTGGCCGTCAACGATTGCACTTGTGATGTGTTGAGTGCATTGAGCTGCGTTGAGCTCAGTGCCGCCACAGCTGCTACTGACAAACCCGCCACTTGGGCAGTGCTCAAAGCCTGCACTTGGGTGGTTCCCAAGCTGCTGAGGGTGTTGCTGTTCAGCGCCTTGATTTGGGCACCACTCAATGCACCAATCTGGTTGGCATCCATGGCGTTGAGCTGCTCAGAACCCATCGCCGTCACGGCAGCTAGGGCCAATGACTTGACTTGTGTTGTCGTCATGGCAGCCACTTGTGCAGTGGTGAGTGCAGCGACTTGATTGGCTTTGAGCTTGGCCACACTGTTGGCATCAAGCGCACTGACTTGCGACGTAGACAATGCCTGCAGCTGCGTGTCGCTCAAGGCATTGAGCTGAGCAACAGTCATGGCATTGAGCAGGGAAGTGGTCAATGCCTGAACTTGTCCAGTCGAGAACGAGGCCACTTGTGTGACCGTCATATTCTTCAAGTCAGCGGTTTCAATAGCCTGAATTTGAGAAGTGCTCAGGGCTTGAAGCTGGTTGGTTTTGAGTGCCTTAACTTGAGTAGCCGTAAGCGCGGCCACTTGTGCCGTCGTCATATTAACCAGGTCACGTGTTTCAATGGCCGCAACCTGACCCACTTTCAAACCTGCGATTTGAGAGGTACTCATGCCTCCCAATTGCTCGCCGATGAGGTTGACAATTTGGTCTGTAGTCAGCGCTTGAATTTGCTTGGAGCTCAAGGCACCTAAGCGCGTGCTATCAATATCTTTGATACGCGACACATTGAGCGAGGCCACCTGAGCCACACTCAATGACGCCATTTGAGAGGTGCTGAACGAATTGATTTGCGATGACGTCATCGCTCCAATTTGTGTGGGTTTGAGCGCTGCAATTTGGATGTTTGAGAAAGCCCCAATCTGCTGATCGGTGAAAGCCGCAATGTTGTCATTGCTCAGCACCTTGAGCTGAGCCGCCGTCAAACCAGCCATGGCAGCAGTGCTGATGGAAGACACCTGTTCGGTGGTGAGTGCGGCAGCCTCCGCCACCGTCATGGCTTTGATCTTGGCGGCATCAAAACCAGAAATATCGGTCGTGGCCGTGACCTTGTTGGTCGGCGTTACTGCGCCAAAGGTCATCAATGCATTTGATTGAAAACCAGCACTTAAGTTGTTGATCGTGGCCATGATTCGCTCTTTTCACTCATTTATTGAGGGTTGCAACGGCAGTGTTTGCACAGCAAAACACTGCCCTTACAGGGATTCGTCTCATGTAGATCGGCACGAACTGTTAAAACTTGAGCGCCTTTATCAAAAAAAGTGAAAATTTTTCAAGATCAACAAAAAAGCGAGCACGTAGGCTCGCTTTTTTGTTAACCCCAATCGCTTGGGGTTGCGGCCTGATTACTTCAAGAGTGACAAGACCGATTGCGAAGACTGGTTCGCTTGCGCCAACATCGCTGTGGCGGCTTGGGCGATGATCTGGTTACGCGCCATGTTGGTGGTTTCTGTGGCGTAGTCAGTGTCCAAGATACGGCTGCGAGAAGCAGACATGTTTTGGTTCGACTCAGTCAAGTTAGACACCACGGCATCCAAACGGTTTTGGAAGGCACCGGCACGGGCTTGGTCAGCGGCCACAGTGTTCAACGCTGCGTCGATGGCTTTCAAAGCTTCGGTTGCACCAGCTTGTGTGGTGACATCCAAATCAGCAATCTTCAATGCATTGTCTGAACCACCAAACGTACCGCGGCGGAAGCCCAAGGCGGCAAAGTTGTCGTTGCCTTCAGAGCCGCTCTCAACCGAGAACGCCTTGTCAGAGCTCAACTTCACTGTGGAGTAGTGAGTCACAGCATCAGAGTCATCACCAGCGGTACCGATGGTCACACCTGTCAAGCCCAAGGCAGCTGCATCAGTTGCATCAGAGCTGATCGAGATGTTGCGGCCGTCAGCAGCTGTCAGGGTGATACCTTCGCCCCAAGCAGAAGCCACGACACCCGTTTTGCCTTGTGCTGCGTTGATGGCAGTGATGACATCGTCACGGGTTGAGTTGGCACCCAAGCTAATTTCAACGTCCACGCCGTTCAAGTTCAAGGCAGTCACATCACCAGCAGTGAAGCCTGAACCTTTGAGCATGTTTGGCTCAGCAGTAGCGCTCACGCCTGTCATGCCTGTCTTCTTGTTGATGGCAGCAGCAATCGCGATGGCGCTGGCAGCTTTGCTAGAAGATGCAGCCACAGTGTTAGAGGCTTGGTCGTCATTGGCGTTGGCAGCATCGATACCCACACCGTTGATCACCAAGGTGTTGCCTTTAAGCACACCAGTCTCAGTACCTGCTGCAGTACCCACTTCTGGGGCTGCCGCTGTGGCTTGTGGCTTACGAGCCAAAGAAACAGCTTGTGCAGTATCGGCAGCAAAGGTACCGAAGTTCAAACCAGAGTTAGACAAAGTGCCAGACACGTTGCTAGACACATTGATGGCGCGGCCATCCAAAGTGTTGAGCTCATAAGTACCTTCGTAGATACCAGCTGTGCCCAAGCCAGTGGCTGCAGCAGTCATGTCATTGAGGTCGAGTTCGATGTTGCGGCCATCTTCGGCGACCAACACGATACCTTGGCTGTCATCGTGGGTGTTGATGGCTTTGACGCCTGTCTGACCCGAGATGTTGTTGATGGCAGTCATCACTGCAGCACGAGACAACTCAGCGTCGTCTGTTGTGTAGATGGTGGCAGTAGACACACCGTTGATGATCAGTGTGCCGTCTTCAGCAGCAGGTGTCATCACAGTGCCGAAGGCAACTGTTTTGCCCACAGTGGCGTAGACGCCACTTTGCTCAGACACGCGGTTGATCGCAGCTGCTTTGGCAATGGCGCTAGAAGCGTTGGCAGCAGAAGACTTGGTGTCGTCTGTGGCCAAAGAAGCACCCACCACCACACCGTTCAAGATGAGGTCGCCATCAGCCAATGGCTTAGAGCTGGCAGCATCAGCGTGGCGTGTGGCCACAGAAGACAGGGAAGCACGTGCACCCATACCGATGTCTTTGGTCTTCACAGAACCGAAAGCAATATCCATGGTGTCGTTGGCGTTGGTGCCAGTTTGCAAGACGATCTTGCCGGCGCTGCCGTCCAACAACTTGATGTTGTTGTGGTTTGTCTTGGTAGCGATGTTGTCGATCTCAGCCTTGAGTTGATCCACTTCCTGTTGAATCGACACGCGGTCTTGGTCGTTCACAGAACCAGTAGCAGCTTGAACAGACAGTTCACGCATGCGTTGCAGCATGTTGGTAACTTGACCCATCGCGCCTTCGGCTGTTTGGGCCATCGAGATACCGTCGTTGGAGTTGCGAATAGCAACTGCGTAACCACGGATTTGTGATGTCATACGGTTGGTGATAGCGAGGCCGGCAGCGTCATCTTTGGCGCTGTTGATGCGCAGACCAGTGGAGAGACGCTCCATAGTCGTTGCAGTCAATTTCTCGACATTGCTCATAGATGCTTGCGCTGTCAATGCT
>JACCDN010555256.1_pt1 | contig 22884 bp, 18 predicted proteins | sample 7441691 | NCBI WGS metagenome assembly JACCDN01 (sample SAMN15323439, study PRJNA562643) | freshwater metagenome | isolation source: river surface water | place: USA:Blue River Watershed | collected 2017-08-16 | reverse complement strand
TAGTCCCTGGTAGCCCGATACAGGGAAAACCCATTTCAGTCAGGCATTGTGCACCTAAATACGATCCATCACCACCGATCACGATCAGTGCATTCAAGTCATGCTGTTTCATATTTTCAATCGCCTTAGCCCGTACCTGTTCATTTCTGAATTCAGGGAAACGGGCAGAACCAAGAAAAGTACCGCCATGATTGATCATATCTGAAACTGCATAGCGTTCTAATTTTTTCATACGATTTTTATATAAACCAAAATAGCCGTCATAAATACCAAATACATCCACCCCCCTGGTCAGGGCAGCACGAACGATACCTCGAATTGCTGCATTCATACCTGGAGCATCACCGCCACTTGTAAGTACACCAATTCTTTTGATTTTGTTCATGACAACCTCTAAATTTGTGGAAACCATTTTTTTATATTTTTTTATTAGCCAATAATACCTGCCCATGAATAAATACAACATCAACGTCATCGATATCGTACTGAAATTATCATGAGAATTTTTGCTGGAATGATTTGTCGTTCCTTAAGAACCTGTCATGATCCACGAAATCGCAGCATACTTTGTTAAAAATAAGCTCAACATGCCCATTTATTCCTGTTATGGCTCATTGTTATACTCACGCCCGTTAAGTACTAATGAACGGGGATCCTGATGAATAATAATATCCGCTTCAGGAAAACGATGCAGTAACGCAAGTTCAACCTGTTCCGCTAATATGTGTGCCTCCACCAAGGGCAGAGAATCTTCCATTTCCAGATGAATCTGAATAAAACGTGTCGGCCCTGACTGCCTGGTACGTAAATTATGTGCCCCGATTACTCCAGGCCATGCAGTAACGATATTGATAATAGTTTGACGTTCTTCATCAGGAAGAGCGCGATCAAGCAAAATCTGCACAGCTTCATAGCCCATATGTAATGCACTGTATAAAATATAAATGCCTATCCCTACGGCAAACAACGCATCCGCATACATAAAACCATACCCACTTAATGCCAGTGCAATGAGAATTGCACCATTCATCGCTACATCTGACTGATAGTGCAACATATCGGCACGGATGGCTTGGCTATGTGTTTTGCGTACGATCCAGCGCTGGAAAGCCACCAATATCAAGGTGCTGAATAAAGCAAAGAGTGTAATCTCCATACCCAGCTTCAGGTTTTGCACAGTACCTGGCGTTATCAAATGCTGACAGCCAGTAAGAAATAAAAATAAGGCAGAACCTGAGATAAACATACTTTGCGCCAGTACAGCCAAAGATTCTGCTTTGCCATGACCAAAAGCATGTTCTTGATCAGCCGGTTGAAGAGAGTAACGCACAACCCATAAATTGGTGGAAGAAGCAGCCAAATCCACCAGTGCATCAACCAACCCAGCCAGTAAACTGACGGATCCCGTATACCACCAGGCAAACATTTTAATCAAAAGTAATATTGCAGCCAATACGATAGCAGATAATGCAGCAATGTTAACTAAACGCGCATATTGCTGAGGCATAACTGATTCCAGACTGAAAGATTAAGGTATTTGTATAATGGATCTTTACAAAAAAACAATAGACCTCTTGCAAAACACGCTGCAGCAAGTGCAAAGAGGAACGCAGCGTCAATCCGGAATGTACACACTACATGAAGATTTGGGCAACTAATACAACGCGCGGGTTCCCCGCTGCAAAGTTTTTGTAAGAAGTCTAATTTATATTACCCTGATACTGGCACCAGTATTGCACCATTTAAGCACATGCTGATGTTATTTTTTATAGGTCATCAGCCTTCAGAAGGTATGGATTTTTTGTTATCCAGAGTCAATAATAATGCTTCGCGGCGCATCTGTGCGGCTTCTTCAGGACGATGTAATTTATCAAGTACATCAGCAATCCATGAATAATCGTGAGCATCAGGCCGTTGCTGCAGAGCAGCTTCAAAGGAGTCGTATGCTTTTTGCCATGCACCATGTTTTAACAAAAGCTGACCCAAGATGCTGTAGAGTAACGGTTGAGTACCCTGCTGTTTTATCTGATGACGCAGTGATTTTTCCAGTGGTTCAAGATGGGCAGATTTCAGTTGAGGGATTAGGGAGGCCAAACGATCATCATATTGATATTTAAGACTATTTATTAACACTGCTTGTGCTACTTCGTGATCGTTACATTCAATAAGATGTTTAATGAGCGCCACCTGCAAGGGTATTGCCTTACGAATTTTGCGCTTTTGTGTATACCACCACCTCTTTAGGCCTTCGCTACCTTCTTCTACCATCAATTGATTCATCATGCCAAAATAAGACTGTTGTAATAATCCTTCCAAGTCAGCGGCATCGTGTAATTTTATTTTGGCCATTGAAGGCACAATATCCAGTAAAGCATTCCATGCACCCGTACGCAGAAAAGCCTGTTCAGCAAGACGTAATACTTCAGGGTGGTGTGGCGCAATGTGGAGTAATTGATCAACGCCATGACGGGCAGCATGAATTTTACCCTGTGCCAACTGAATACGAACGCGGGTAATATCTACCGGTAATTGATCAGTATCAGCAACTTCTGCAGCCCGTTCAAGATATTGGTTGATGCGAAATTCATCTCCTCTTTGTTGAGCGGCTTCTGCGGCTAGCAGATAATTAACCATCGGTTGTTCTGCATGATCAGCATTACGAGTCAGTAATTTTTCTACCTGTTTATAATCCCCTTCTGCCAGTTTTATTAACGCGGCTTTAGTCTGTTTATGAGCACGATTACGTTTGAATCCAATAAACCAACCATGAGTACGTGAACTGGTCTGTAAGATACGGCGTAATAGCCATTCCGTAATAAAGAGTATGACTAACAGTAAGATCAACATGATAACCAGACCAGTGATGCTGGTTTCAATATTATAATTATCAGTCTGGATTAATACATAGCCCTGATGGCCAGCCAACCAAGGACCGATGATAATACCAACGACCAGAATGAAAAATAATAACAGGATGACTGGCATTGCTTATCCTTGCTGATCAATAGTGGGTTGTAATAGCAGATTACGGACACGGGTTTGCATCAATTTTTCCAATAATACCAAGCTGGCCAAGTCAGGCATTTCCATGATGATTGATTGCTGACTAAGAAAATCCAGTTCTTCAAGAAAATGTTTGGTGTGGGGATCAAGAACATCAAAGTAAGCCCTCATCCAAGTGGAAACCGTTTCGAGAGATTGTCGGTAAATTTCATTCTGATGACGAGGTATCGCCTGAACTGCTACTAACAGACGGGCACGAATATTTTCACGTAAGTAAATATCCTGATTTGGAGCCAGTAAAGGTTCTGCGTTACTATTGCGGCGGCGGACACTAATGAAGTTTGTCATAAAATGATGCCAGCTTTTGCGCAGATTTTCACGCCATTGTGCCAAAGAGCTGGATAGCTCAGCGCTGGTAGCATCCATCGGAACATCATCGGTATTGTTATCAACTAATCGCAAGTCATCTACCTGATTGGAAAGCTGATTAAGTTTTAGAATAATACCATCGAAATCTATCTGGTTGATGACAGCAAGTGTGTTGATGTCTTGCATAATAACCCTGCGCACTTCCAATAAACTGGGATCATGCATATCTGCCAGACAGGCATCAGCACTTTTCAGTAAGACTGCAGCAGTAATGGTATCCTGATCATTCCACAGTTTGCGCCTGGCGGTTTTCACCAGAAAATCAGCTTGTGCAAGCAACCAGATTTTAGTATCAGTGCCCGAAATGGCAGAAACTTTTTTCTGTAATTCGTTCAACTGACGTTCTAAAGAAACCAGTTGGCGATCGGCAGTTTCCATGGACTGGCTTTGCTGTGCACTCGAGATAGCCTGACGTCTTTTTTCGTGTGACTGTTCCAGTGTTAAGGTATCCAATTGTGCCTGCAACAGCTGTGCTGTAGTGTAGAGTTGCTGGTGTTGATGATAAAACAGCCAAGCTGAGACAAAAACCAGTACCACGATCACAGCAGCGAGTGGCACAATAGAATACTTTCCTGTTTGATGTGCCAAAATGGGTGCAGATGGCGTATTCTGTTCAGTCATGTTATTACCGTTATCCCATTTTTCAGGTTTATCGTAACGCGCGGATTAACGCATCATTATCAGCATTTTCAGCCACGCGAATTACTTGCCAGCCTAACTGTCTGGCAAGGCCAGCCAAACGATGACTGACAACGATGAGCTGGCAACCTAATAGCCATGTAGTCCGCCAATCATCGGGAACTAATCGCCTGAGTTGTTGTAGCATTTCACCACTAGTCACCACCAGTGTATCAATACCCAGCTGTTGCCAGATCATGCTTTGCTGGTATCCATTGTAATTGACAAAATGACGCAGGTAGCATTCACACAAAATGACTTTTGCACCGCGATTACTCAGGGTTTCACCTAGCAGTTCACGCCCGCCATTGCCACGCAGGATCAGCGCCTTTTTACCGTCCATGCGGTACAGTTCTGGCAGCATCAGCAGCATTTCGCTGGTTTCCTGTATCAATGGGAAGGCAGCTTGCAAGCCACTGACTGCGTGAAAGGCTAATGCCGTTTTATGCCCAATGGCGTACCATAAAACGCCACCAGGCCAGGGTTTTTTATTTTCGTTTAACCATCGATTAACATAATAAACGGCCTGTTGTGAAAGTAAAAAGATGCAATCCCCGGCCTGTAATGATGGAAATAAATGTGATAACCATGATAATTCTTTGCCTTGTGCGAAACGAATCAAGGGTGCATGAAAAGCCCGTTGCCCTGATGCCCGTAACCGATTGACCAGCTGCTCACCCGCAGGTGAAGGACGAGTCACCAGAATGCTCATCTGTGAGTATCGCGCTGGCAGACAGCGTTGAGAATATCACGAGCACCGCGGGATAACAGTTCTTCTGCAAGCTCAATTCCTGTTTTCCCGGCATCTACAGCATGACCTGTGCGTTCACCCCGAATGATTAAACGCCCGTCTGGTGTACCCACCAGCGCTCTCAGCCGTAGATGATGTCCCTTTAATTCGCCGTAGCTACCGACAGGCAACTGGCATCCACCTCCAAGGTACATATTCATGGCCCGTTCAGCGCAGACACAGATTTCAGTAACTGGATCATTGAGCACAAGGAGAAGTTGCCGGAGCATGCTGTTATCCAGACGACACTCAATGCCAATCGCACCCTGACCTGGTGCAGGTAAAAATTCTTCTATACTCAGCGGATAACCCATCCGCTCTTCCAACCCAAGCCGCTTTAAACCTGCCGTTGCCAAAATAATGGCATCGTATTCACCTTGATCCAGTTTAGCGAGACGTGTGCCCACATTGCCACGCAGATCATGGATGATAAGATCAGGGCGACATGCACGTAACTGACACTGACGGCGCAGGCTTGATGTACCTACCACACTACCCGCAGCAAGATGATTCAGGTGCTGATGATGCCTGGATACAAAAGCATCTCGGGGGTCATCACGTTGGCAGATGGCAGCCAAGCCTAAACCTTCAGGAAAGCTGCCCGGAACATCTTTCATTGAATGTACGGCAATATCGGCCCGATTTTCCAGCAATGCCCGTTCAAGTTCTGTGACGAAAAGCCCTTTTCCTCCTGATTTCGTCAGCGGCATATCCAGAATAATATCCCCAGCAGTGACCAAAGGAATCAGTTCGATATGGTAATCTGGATGACATACCAACAAGCGCTGTTTTACGTAGCATGCCTGCCATAAAGCGAGTGGACTTTTTCGGGTAGCGATCCGAATGATTTTATCCGAGCCTGTCGTTTGTTTTGATTTGCAAGTCTGGTTTGATTCAATAGTGTTCGCTGCACTCATAAATCTGTCCGACATACTGGGTACCATTGTGATATTTAACCGATTATTCTAACAGTTACCGAGAAATACTGTCAGCAAAGAAGCCACAGAGATAGCTTGAATAACACCATCAAAAGAACTGTTATGATCATGCATGATTTTAACAGAAATTTTCAGTTATGTTATTAAAATGCATATTAATCAGGTCGTCTTTACGGTCTCTTAGCAAAGTGTTAAATTAGCTTGTTTTCCATCAATATTTTGTTAAAAATTCGTTTAAACTAACGGCGAGTTCAGGTTTTTTCTTCAGAATCACCGGCATAATCAGGCGAGACGTTCTTGAACCTCTACATCGAGACACTGAAAAAGAGACTGGATACTATCAACCAAGTACGCCTTGATCGTGCCATGGCGGCTATGGGGCCAGCTTTTAAAAAGGTCTACAGTCTGTTACCTATTTTATTACATTATCAACACCCGATGATGCCGGGATACCTTGATGGCAAGGTTCCTCACGGTATTTGTTCTTTCACGCCGGATAGCAAGCAAATTGAATATATTAACGCTGTTCAGCCACCAGTGCCTTTTGTAATACCGCAGGAAGATGCTGAATTACCCATTATTGGTGTCTATTCCATGGGCAGTACCTCTTCTATTGGTCAAAATAGTAGTTCGGATCTGGACATTTGGGTCTGTCACCAAACGGGATTAAATGAAGAAGCACTCGCCAAACTACAACAAAAGTGTCATTTTCTGGAAAATTGGGCTATATCTCAGGGTGTTGAGGTAAATTTTTTTCTGATTGATAAAAACCGTTTTCGCCGTAACGCCAATAATAGCAGCCTTGGTGGAGATGATTGTGGCTCTACGCAACATATCCTGTTATTGGATGAATTTTATCGCAGTGCTGTACGTCTGGCAGGAAAACGTATTTTGTGGAATATCACTCCTGTTGAAGAAGAGCACAATTATGACCGGTATGTGTTTTCGCTCTACACACAGGGTATACTGGCACCCAACGAATGGTTGGATCTGGGTGGGCTTAGCACACTCTCTGCTGAGGAATATTTTGGTGCCAGTCTATGGCAACTTTATAAAAGTATTGATTCCCCCTATAAAGCCGTATTAAAAACATTATTGCTGGAAGCCTATTCATGGGAATATCCTAACTCCCAGTTGCTATCCATGGAGATTAAACAACATTTTCATCATGAAGAAATCATTGCCTTTGGCCTTGACGCTTATTGTCTGATGCTAAATCGTGTCACGCGTTATCTAACTGAAATTCAGGATATTGCGCGTCTGGATCTGGCGCGTCGCTGTTTTTATCTGAAAGTGCGTGAAAAATTGTCCTCTGCGGAAGCAAAGCCGGGTTGGCGGCGGGAAATTATGGATCAGTTGGTACGAGAATGGGGCTGGAATGAAGACTGTCTGGCCGTTTTAGATAATCGATCCTATTGGAAGATTGAACGGGTACGTAATATGCATAATGAATTGCTGGATGCCATGATGCAAAGTTATCGTAACCTGATTGGATTTGCCCGACGCAACAATCTGAGTGTCAGTGCCAGCCCACAAGATATTGGTGTACTTACCCGGAAACTTTACGCTGCTTTTGAAGTATTACCCGGCAAAGTGGCCTTGGTTAATCCACAAATCTCTCCTGATTTGTCAGAAAATGATTTAACCTTTATCCAAGTACCTGCTGGTCGTGCTAATCGCCCTGGTTGGTATCTGTATAATCAGGCACCCACGATAGAAACCATCATCAGTCATCAACCACTGGAGTATAACAATTACCTGAATAAGCTGGTTGCATGGGCATATTTTAACGGTTTATTAACATCAAAAACGCGTTTGTATATTAAAAGTCATGATGTGCATCATATGAAAAAATTACAGGAATTGGTTACGGATGTTTCCCGGTATTTCCCTTTGCAAATCCCTGCACCAACCCCAAAAGCATTATACAGCCCATGTGAAATCCGCCATCTGGCGATTATTATCAATCTGGAAAGTGATCCTACTGCAGCACTCTGTAATCAGGAACTTCGTTTTGATTTATGTAAACTAGATGTACTGAATTTTAGTAAACAACAACAATGTTTGGTTGGTAGTGTTGATTTATTATATCGTAACTCTTGGAATGAAGTACGAACCCTGCATTTCAGTGGTGAACAGGCGGTGCTGGAAGCAATAAAAACAATCCTTGGCAAAATGCATCAGGATGCCGATCCTCCAGAATTGGTTGATGTTTTCTGTTATAGCCAACATTTACGCGGCTTAATCCACACACGTATGCGTGCACTGATTTCTGAATGTATTGAACAACGCCTTTCCAGTACCCGTCAGGCAGGTGTTAAGGTTATTCGTATAGCAGGGCAAACATGGGGCATGTTTTTTGAACGGCTGAGTGTATCGGTACGCAAGCTGGAAGATGCTGTTGAATTTTATGCACAACTTTCCAGAAACAAATTGCATGAACTGCCTGTTAAAACAGGCACCGATCAGATCCAGTTACCACACGTTATCGATGGTTTTGCCAGTGAAGGTATTATCCAATTTTTCTTTGAAAGTAACAGCAACGGTAAAGGTTTTAATCTCTATATCCTGGATGAGTTTAACCGGGTTGAGGTATATCACCATTGCGAAGGGAATACTGAGGATTTAGTCCGTGATATCAGCCGCTTTTATGCATCGTCTCATGAGCGTTTCACTTGTGGTTCCAGTTTTATCAATTTTAATTTACCGCAGTTTTATCAGATTGCACACCTTGATGGCCAGATGCAGGTGATTCCATTCCGCACTGTTCCATTACCACATTTAAGTAGTATATCGGTGAATAAAAAAACAGTAGTGCAGAAACAACCCATTGAATTATATTAAACTTATTGCAAATACATCAGTAGATCTGTAACCTACCTGCGCAGGTCATTTCCCCTCTTATCTTATTGTTATGCTATTAACCTGTTGTGCAACTTAAAAAAACCTATCATGTAGCCGATTTGTGCCATTTTTAACCCAAAAAAGCCACATGACAACAACCTGTTTGTTAACTATTTTACGCGGAAAATGGCTTATAGTGCATGAATTTTATATCATTGACAGATAACGACGAGTGCATTTTTAGAAGTATAATTTTTCCCGCGTGGGACTTGCTCATTTGATTTGAATTACAATGAGATTTTTATGCTGTATTTTGTTTCAAATATAAATAATGTGTAAAAAAACAGCCGGCAGTCGATACGAATGTTTTTTTGATTTAATAAATAAAATTGGTATGTTTAGTTTTATAAGTCAGGCGATCACAATGGTTAATATTAAGTATCAAGCAAGCTCATAATACCTGACAATGCAGCAATTATTTGGATTATTAGCCATTACTCCAGTATATATCGGTATTGAGTTGACATTATCACTTTTCGTTCATTTAGCACAATTAATAAAACCAACAATGTAATTCCATGATAGAATCACCAAGTTTTATGAATATCCTGCTTATCCTTTATTACATTACTTACCTGAATTGCTAAAGTTTATCTGTTCAGGAAGCCTGAGTTTTTACGCAAAAATGTGTTATTAACATGTCGTATCGCGTAGGTTTCTTAAATACTAGATAATGGGATATTTAGCTTAATTGATCTATTGTTCTCCAAGTGCTCTATTGTTTGTTATTCAGTAGAATTTAATTCTGTTACGTAGTGATCCTGTTCAAATAACATAACATATTGGATACAATGAAATATCGTTATAGTGCTATGTATGCTTCCAGTGATTTGGTAAAAATATTTGTAATTATATACGAAGCAGGTGAATGATGTGGACAATTAAGATACGTTAAATGTGATCCATATTTTCACATTTTTAATACAATAAAGAAACTCAATTGTTATTTACTATTGATAGCTTAGAAACATTGATTTTATTGACGGTTAAAATATTACATTAATCATATTGATATTAATGACGTTTCCGTTGATTGAACTATTTGCACGAAGTTTTAGTGGAGTTAAGTATGATCGAATATCCCTCAGTAACTACAACCAGAAAAAAATCCAGCGATGTTCATTTGCGAGATGTTGACCTAAATTTGCTAACCGTTTTTGACGCGGTAATGCAAATGCAAAATGTAACACGTGCCGCTCAATCCCTTGGTATGTCTCAACCAGCGGTGAGCAATGCGGTAGCACGCTTAAAAGTAATGTTTAATGATGAACTATTTGTGCGCTATGGAAGAGGCATACAACCTACGGCACGTGCCCGTCAACTCTTCGGACCGGTTCGCCAGGCGCTACAGTTGGTGCATAATGAATTACCTGGTGCTGGTTTTGAACCACAAAATAGTGACCGCATCTTCAACCTTTCCATATGCAGCCCAGTGGATATGCGCCTTATGGCCCAAATTGTTAACCGGGTTAAAGAATGCGCGCCTCATCTCCAGATCGTGATTAAATCCTATCTTAATGACAATATTGAACACCAATTACGTTATCAGGATACTGATTTTGTCATTAGTTATAATGAATTTGAAAGACCCGATTTCCATCATGTTCCGTTATTCAACGATGAGCTGATCTTAGCTGTATCAAATAAACATCCCCGTATCCATGAAACGGTGACACAGGAACAATTGTTCGAAGAGTTACATGCGGTAGTTTCTCTGGATAACATAGGGTCATTTAGTGCGCCCTATTATGAGTCCAGCGAACGTTTACGTGCCGTTGTTTATCAAAGTACCGATATGAATAGTGTATTACGTATTGTGTCTCAAACGTACTTGGTCGCTATTGCGCCAAGGTGGTTAGTCCAAAATTGCAGTGATACATTGGGATTAAAGTTGATTAATCTGCCAGCAGAATTTGCTCAAAGACCTTGTTTTTTGACCTGGCATGAGTCAACGAACAGAGATAAGGGCCACCAATGGATGAAAAAGTTACTCAGTCAATTTAATCTTTCCCCATAACTGCCATCTTATTTTTTTGGGGTACATAAAATATGTGCCCCATTGACATAAGTGTCACATTGAAAAACGTCTTCTTCTCGTCATCATATGAATCTATTTTTATTTTTTTAATTAAAACCCATTAATTGATTCCTGTTTTGTCATTAATCATCCCCTTACTGCAAGAAAAACTTAAATCATCTTATTTGTATATTTTTTGTAAAATTTATTTATATTTTATTTTAACGCAAAGATAAACCTATTACGATGAGTGATATTTTTTCCAAAATCAGGGAGTTGAACACCATGTGCCTGCTTGTTGTATTGAAAACAGATTGACACTAATAATAATTTTCAGATAGACCGTGAACTTACTGGCACCCCCATGAAGTAAAATACTCTTAAATTTAAACCTATTCTCTTTTACTTACTCTATTTAATTATTTTTATTGAAATTATTCATGATAATCATAACGTTAATTTATTGTTGACCTCTCAAATTCACCCCACAAACAAGATAGATTTTTAAGTTCACCGGTAAATATTACCTGATCCCCGTATAAGCCGGCTTGACAAGGTTTTCATCCCCTCCGTAAACTCTTATAGTGGGGGTTTGTGGGATAAAGTGGTGAATATAACCATTCAAGAGGGCAATGCGGATGTTTCGTGGGGCAACAATGATTCATCTTGATAGCAAAGGTCGGCTTGCCGTACCTACCCGTTATCGTGATTTGCTCAACAACGAAAGATCGAAAGGCCAAATGGTTTGTACCATAGATATTCATCAGCCATGCCTGCTACTTTATCCACTGCCTGAATGGGAAGTAATTGAGCAAAAACTATCTTGTCTCTCGAGTATGAATCCCGTCGAACGCCGTGTTCAACGTTTACTACTAGGACACGCTAATGAATGCCAAATGGATGGTGCTGGGCGTTTGTTAATAGCCAGTATGTTACGCCAGCACGCCGGGATTACTAAAGAAGTCATGTTGGTTGGGCAGTTTAATAAATTTGAATTGTGGGATGAACAACTCTGGTATCAGCAAGTCAAAGGTGACATAGATGCAGAACAGTCAGCCGGGCAATCTATGTCTGAGCGGTTACAGGGTTTATCATTATAAAGCTATTAATATGACAGAAGATTACAGCCATACAAGTGTACTGCAGGATCAGGCTGTTAGTGCCTTAAATATCTGCAGTAACGGTATTTATGTAGACGGTACTTTTGGGCGCGGTGGTCATTCGCGTCTCATTTTATCTCAGCTTGGGCGGGATGGACGATTGCTGGCTATAGATCGTGATCCGCAAGCCATCGAAGCGGCAAAATCTATCACTGATTCACGTTTTACCATTATTCAGGGTCCTTTTTCCTATCTGTCACATTATATGCGTGAACGGGGATTACTCGGGAAAATTAACGGTGTTTTACTTGATCTGGGGGTTTCTTCACCACAGCTGGATAATCCTGAGCGTGGTTTTTCGTTTATGCGTGACGGCCCATTGGATATGCGTATGGATCCATCCCGGGGTTTATCAGCTGCCCAGTGGTTGCTTAAAGCCCAAGTCGAAGACATCGCATGGGTATTGAAAACATTGGGTGAAGAACGTTTTGCCAAACGTATTGCACAGGCAATTGTCGAACGCAATCACATACAGCCCATGACGCGCACTAAAGAACTGGCAGAAGTTATCACCAGCACCTGTTTTTTCCGTGATAAACACAAACATCCTGCCACACGGAGTTTTCAAGCCATTCGAATTTATATTAACAGTGAACTCGAAGAGATTGAACATGTGTTGAATACCATGCTTGAAGTACTGGCGCCTGAAGGTAGATTGTCGGTTCTCAGTTACCATTCTTTGGAAGATCGTATTGTAAAACAGTTTATTCGCCGTCATAGCTCTGGTCCACAAGTCCCGGCCGGGTTACCCCTGACAGAAGAACAATTACGCAGGCAGGGAGGATACCAGCTGAAATCATTGGGCAAAATAATGCCATCCGATACAGAGATAACAGCAAACCCGCGCGCGCGCAGTGCTGTGTTGCGCGTTGCTGAAATGAACGGAGTAGTTACATGATAGCTCATGAACGTCAACGTCACGGATTGGTAGGGATTATTGGTAATGATTTATTACGCCATGCCAAAATTCCTTTACTGCTCCTGATGGCGGTATTAGTTTCAGCACTTTTCGTGGTCACTCTTGCCCACCGTACCCGTTTATTAATCTCTGAGCGAGAACGGTTAGTGCTTGAGAAAGATGCTCTGGACATTGAGTGGCGCAACCTGATTTTAGAAGAACATGTACTGGGCGATCACGCTCGCGTTGAAAACATCGCAACAGATAAACTTAAAATGCAATATGTTGATCCAACAAAAGAACTTATTTTAGTTAAACGATAAAAATGCTCATTGTTACCATAATACCACGTTAACCTGGGGGCATATGAAAGTCAGGTTCAATACCTTAAAACGTCACGAAGAACAGGCCAGCTTTGTCAGCTGGCGTTTTTCGTTACTGTCTGGTTGCATTTTATTGGCATTGATTGGGTTGATATTGCGGGTAGCTTATTTACAGGTAATCAATCCGGATAATCTGGTACGTGAAGGAGACATGCGCTCTTTACGTGTGCAATCGGTCCCCACTGCACGTGGCATGATTAGTGATCGCCAAGGAAGACCTCTTGCCGTCAGCGTACCGGTTGATGCTGTTTGGGTGGATCCCAAGGAATTGAACGAACAGGGAGGAGTAACACAAGATATGCGTTGGGAAGCCCTATCCGACGTACTAGGGATTCCATTAAATCAACTGATAACCAGGATAAATGCTCACCCTAAAGGGCGATTTGTTTATCTGGCACGGCAGGTGACTCCTTCAATTGGAGAATATATTCAGAAGCTGAAATTATCCGGTGTCTATCTCAGACAGGAATCCCGTCGCTATTATCCTGCCGGCCAAACCGCCGCACAACTCATTGGATTTACAAATATTGATGGTCAGGGCATTGAAGGTGTTGAGAAAAGTTTTGATCACTGGTTAACCGGACAGCCTGGGGAACGCACGATACGTCAGGATCGTTATGGTCGGGTAATTGAAGATATCGCATCAGTAGATAGTCAAGCAGCATATAATCTGGTTTTGAGCGTTGACGAACGCCTACAGACACTGGTGTATCGTGAGCTGAATAATGCTGTGGCCTTTCATAAGGCTGAATCGGGTACTGCCGTGCTGGTAGATATCAATACGGGTGAAGTACTGGCCATGGCCACCAGCCCTTCTTACAATCCGAATAACTTAACCGGCACACCGAAAGACGTGATGCGTAACCGGGTTATCACCGACATTTTTGAACCCGGATCGACAGTGAAACCCATGGTAGTGATGGCAGCACTCAAGCACGAGATAGTGAAAGAAAACACCCTGTTAAATACGCTACCTTATTACCTGAATGGACATGAAATTAAGGATGTTGGACGTTATGCAGAATTATCCCTCACGGGGGTGTTACAAAAATCAAGTAACGTGGGAGTCTCAAAACTGGCATTAGCGATGCCAGCTTCAGTATTGGTAGAGACATATTCAGATTTTGGTTTGGGTAAACCAACTAATATGGGCCTGGTCGGAGAAAGCAGTGGCTTATATCCGCAAAAAAAACACTGGTCCGATCTGGATAGAGCGACTTTTTCTTTTGGTTACGGTCTCATGGTCACGCCCTTACAGCTGGCGCAGGTTTACGCCACAATCGGTAGTATGGGAATACGCCGTCCTCTGTCAATTACCAAGGTTGATCCTCCTGTTGCCGGGGAGCGTATCCTACCCGCATCACTGGTACGCACTGTCGTTCAGATGATGGAAACGGTTGCCCTACCTGGCGGTGGTGGAGTGCGTGCTGCAATCAAAGGGTATCGTATTGCCGTCAAAACGGGTACTGCCAAGAAAGTCGGACCTGATGGTAAATATATCAATAAATATATCGCTTATACCGCGGGCATTGCCCCTGCAAGTAAGCCGCGTTTTGCTCTGGTCGTGGTTATCAATGATCCTCAGGCAGGAAAATATTACGGTGGTGCGGTGTCTGCACCTGTTTTTAGTTCCATTATGGGTACCGTACTACGTACCATGAATATTGAACCGGATGCCTTACCCATGCATGCGAAAAATGAATTGGTTGTTAATAAAAAAGAGGATTCAGGTGACCGTTCCTGACTTACGTGACCTGCTCGCTCCATGGCACATTACTGTTCCAGCGCGGGCATTACAAAAAATGACACTGGACAGCCGTACAGCAGCGTCGGGGGATCTGTTTATCGCCGTTAAAGGCCACCAAACAGATGGACGTCGTTATATTCCGCAGGCCATTGCACAAGGTGTTTCCGCCGTTATTGCCGAAGCAAAGAATGAAACTGCTCATGGAAGTGTCAAGGAGATACAGGGAGTACCTGTTATCTATCTGATGGATCTGAATCGACACTTGTCTGCACTGGCAGGTCAGTTCTACGATCAACCAGGTTCCTCATTACGCCTGATCGGTGTCACAGGAACTAATGGCAAAACAACCACCACTCAGTTACTGGCTCAGTGGAGTAAGGAGCTGGGTGTAACCAGTGCGGTCATGGGGACACTCGGCAATGGTTTTCCAGGTTATCTCCATTCAACGGGGCATACGACAGGTTCTGCGGTGGATACCCAGCGCATTCTGCGTGATCTGGCAAATCTGAAGGCAAATTTAGTTGCCATGGAAGTATCTTCCCATGGTTTGGTACAGCATCGTGTTGCTGGATTGCCTTTTGCCGCTACTGTATTCACAAACCTGAGCCGTGATCATCTTGATTATCATGGTGATATGGCATGCTATGAAGCAGCAAAATGGTTGCTTTTCTCGTGTCATCAGTCACAACAACAGATCATTAATGCAGATGATACCGTCGGTCATCGCTGGTTAGGTCGATTACCGCAGGCAATCGCTGTCAGCATGGAAGATAAACTGCCTGCAGGGTGGAAGGGCCGCTGGCTGGTAGCACGTAATGTTAATTATCAAGATCAGACCCACATCACTTTTGATTCCAGTTGGGGTGGAGCTAACATCAGAAGCTGCCTGCCGGGGGCTTTTAATGTCAGTAACTTACTGCTGGCTGCTGCGACATTATTGTCATTGGGATATCCGCTGGAGCAACTACGGCAAACTGCGCCAAAACTGCAACCCATCTGTGGTCGCATGGAGGTTTTCAAAGCACCGGGCAAATCGACAGTCATTGTTGATTATGCTCACACGCCAGATGCACTGGAAAAAGCCCTGACAGCAGCACGATTACACTGTAAAGGTCAGCTCTGGTGTGTATTTGGTTGTGGTGGTGTCAGGGATAAAAGCAAGCGGGCACTGATGGGAGCCATTGCTGAACAGCTGGCTGATAAAGTCATTATTACTGACGATAACCCACGTACTGAAGCATCGGAGGCCATCGTTACTGATATTCTGAGCGGTTTCCTGAATGCCGGCCGTGTACAGGTGATCCCTGATCGTACTACAGCGCTCACCAGCGCCCTGACTCAATCCAGTCAACAGGATCTGATAGTGATAGCCGGTAAGGGACACGAAGATTATCAACTGGTAGGACACAAGCGTCTGGATTACTCAGATCGTGCGACGGTCGCCAGATTACTGGGAGTGGTCGCATGATCCCCTGTACCCTGAAAAAACTTGCCGAGGTGATTGATGCACAACTCATTCTCAATGACGTGCCGGCAAATCTCACACTATCCCTAGATAATTTACTGATTCATCAAATCAGTACCGACAGCCGCCTTCTCACTCATGACAGCCTGTTTGTTGCATTACAGGGCGAGTGTTTCGATGGACATGATTTCACTGAAGCTGCTGTTGCAGCAGGCGCTGTTGCCCTGCTGGTCAGTCAATGCCGACAGAGTCACATTCCTCAATTGCAGGTTAAGGACACGCGTCTGGCATTGGGCAAACTCGCTGCATGGGTTCGTCAACAAGTACCGGCACATATTGTTGCCCTGACGGGCTCATCTGGTAAGACATCAGTCAAAGAAATGACAGCAGCAATCCTGCGTCAGTGCGGTAATGTACTTTACACCAGCGGTAATTTTAATAACGATATTGGTGTTCCTCTCACATTACTGCGCTTAACCACTGATCATGATTTTGCCGTTATTGAATTAGGGGCCAACCAAATTAATGAGATAGCTTACACCGTTAATTTAACCCGCCCGCACACCGCACTGGTTAACAATCTTTCAGCTGCACATTTGCAGGGTTTTGGCTCTCTAGCAGGTGTTGCAAAAGCCAAGGGGGAGATCTTTTCTGGACTGGCCCCAGAAGGTATCGCGATTATTAATGCCGACAGCCATGACTGGCCAAACTGGCAGGCAACAATCGGCAATAGAAAGGTCTGGCGTTTCTCTCTGTACCCAGCAGCGGGCATCGATTTTTTTGCCAGCGATCTGATACCCCGACAACAGGCAACACATTTTACGCTCCACACACCTTTTGGGGAAGTTCCTGTTAGCTTAACCTTACCCGGTCTGCATAATGTTGCGAATGCATTAGCAGCAGCGGCACTGGCGATGTCGGTGGGTGCCAGCCTGACAGCGGTATATCAGGGATTATCGCGATTGCAGGCGTTACCTGGTCGGTTGTTTCCTCTGCAGCTGTCTGAAGGCAAGTTACTGTTGGATGACAGTTACAATGCCAATGTCGGTTCCATGACCGCAGCAGCACGCGTATTGGCATTAATGCCTGGCTATCGTGTGATGGCGGTAGGTGATATGGCTGAATTGGGCCATGAGGCTGAGGACTGCCACCGTCAGGTGGGTGAAATCATTCGACTGGCAGGAATAGAAAAGGTACTGAGTGTCGGTTCGTTCAGTCAACACCTGAGTACTGCCAGTGGTCATGGCGAACATGTTGTGGATCAGGCCGCAATGGTAGCACGTTTATCTGCATTATTATCGGAACATCAGACGATCACTATATTAATCAAAGGATCACGTAGTGCCAGGATGGAAAATGTCGTCCGTGCTTTACAGGAGAAAACGCTATGTTAGTCTGGCTGGCTGAATATTTGGTCAAATTTTATTCCGGATTTAACGTTTTTTCCTACCTGACGTTCCGTGCCATTGTCAGCTTGCTGACAGCACTGTTTATTTCGTTATGGATGGGGCCATATTTAATCGCCTGGTTAAAGAAATTACAAATTAGTCAGGTAGTACGCAATGACGGCCCGGAATCTCACTTCAGTAAGCGTGGCACCCCCACGATGGGTGGGATTTTAATCCTGGCGTCAATTACCTGCTCAGTGTTCATGTGGGCTGATCTCCTGAATCCTTACGTCTGGTGCGTACTGTTTATTCTGCTGAGTTACGGCATGGTAGGCTTTATCGATGATTACCGCAAAGTGCTGCGTCATAATGCCCGAGGATTGATTGCACGCTGGAAATATTTCTGGCAGTCAATGATGGCCCTGATCATTGCCTTAGTTACTTATGCTCTGGGTCACGATACTGCCGCCACACAACTGGTGGTGCCGTTCTTCAAAGACGTCATGCCACAATTAGGGCTGTTATATATCCTGTTGGCTTATTTTGTCATCGTGGGTACCAGCAATGCGGTCAATCTGACTGACGGGCTGGATGGGCTGGCTATTATGCCAACTGTCTTTGTTGCTGCAGGTTTTGCCCTGGTTGCATGGATAACAGGCAATGTCAATTTTGCCAGTTATTTGCATATTCCTTATCTGCGTCATGCGGGTGAGCTGGTGGTAGTCTGTACGGCCATTGTCGGAGCAGGCTTGGGATTTTTATGGTTTAACACCTATCCGGCTCAGGTATTTATGGGTGATGTGGGCTCATTAGCACTCGGTGGCGCTTTAGGAATAATCGCGGTATTGCTGCGGCAAGAATTTTTATTAGTGATTATGGGGGGTGTTTTCGTGGTCGAAACCCTGTCAGTCATTTTACAGGTGGGTTCTTTTAAACTGCGTGGCCAACGAATTTTTCGCATGGCACCCATTCACCATCATTATGAGCTTAAAGGCTGGCCTGAACCAAGAGTGATCGTTCGCTTTTGGATTATCGCATTGATGCTGGTTTTGATCGGTCTGGCAACACTGAAGGTACGTTAATCATGTGGGATTATCGGGGGAAAAAAGTCGTCATTATCGGGTTAGGCTTGACCGGGCTTACCTGTGTTGATTTCTTTATGGCACGCGGTCTGGCACCACGCGTCATTGACACGCGCATCGATCCCCCCGGGCTGGCAAAGCTACCTGCACATATAGAGCGCCATTTAGGTAGCCTGAACAAACAATGGTTGTTGATGGCAGATTTAATCGTTGCCAGTCCTGGCGTTGCACTAACCACACTCAATGATGCACAGCAGGCCGGCATAGAAATTATTGGTGACATCGAATTATTCTGTCGTGAAACTCGTACCCCCATCGTTGCCATCACCGGCTCTAACGGTAAAAGCACGGTCACTCAGCTGGTGGGAGAAATGGCGAGAACGGCGGGCTGGTGCACCGGCATTGGGGGCAATATTGGTATTGGCGCACTGACATTACTGAACCAGCAGTATCAGTTACTGGTACTCGAATTGTCCAGTTTTCAACTGGAACTCACCCGCAGTCTTCATGCCATGGCGGCCACGATTTTAAATGTAACAGAAGATCACAGCGATCGTTATCCATTGGGTCTGGCACAGTACCGCGCCGCCAAGTTACGCATTTATGACCATGCTCAATTGTGTGTTGTCAATACTGATGATGCTCTCACCCTGCCTGTGGGAGGCATGGACCGGCGTTGTATAACGTTTGGCGCTAATACCGGTGATTATCATTTGCATGAACAGTCAGATGGTATCTGGCTGCGGGTGCGTGGTGAAAAAATCCTCAATACCCGTGCGATGAAATTAACCGGTTATCACAATTACGCTAATGCCTTGTCAGCATTGGCGCTGGCAGATGCAGTGGGTATTCCCCGTTCGGCCAGTGTACAGGCATTGCATACTTGGTCCGGCCTGGAGCATCGCTATCAGTCGATCTTTGAAAATAATCAGGTGTGCTGGATAAATGATTCCAAGGCCACTAATGTAGGCAGTACGATGGCAGCCCTCAGTGGGCTGAGGGTAAAAGGTACTCTGCATTTATTGTTAGGAGGAGATGGAAAATCTGCTGATTTTTCACCACTGATCAGGTTACTGCAAGGTGATCGCATTCGCGTTTACTGTTTTGGTCAGGATGGTCAAAAGCTGGCCCAGCTACGCCCAAACATTTCCGAGCTCAGCACGACCATGGAACAGGCCATGAGAAACCTGACTACCCGATTGCAACCCGGTGATACAGTATTACTATCACCCGCCTGCGCCAGCCTGGATCAATTTCAGAATTTTGAGCAACGTGGTAATGAATTCACACGTCTCGCTAAGGAGCTCGGCTGATGGGCATGATAAGCATGAGGTTATTCTCACCACTCAACATCCTGAGATTCAGATCCCATGATCCAACCAGTACGCCATTGTATGACCGTACTCTGATCTGGCTGACATTGGGCCTTGCCATCATCGGTTTGGTCATGGTCACTTCAGCCTCCATGCCACCAGGACAGCGTATTGCCAATGATCCTTTCCTGTTTGCCAAACGCCATCTCTGCTACCTTGGGCTGGCATTTTGTCTGTCACTGGTGACATTGCGTATTCCCATGGTCTTCTGGCAGCGTTACAGCAATATCATGCTATTGCTCTCCATGGTGATGTTGCTGATGGTCTTGCTGGTTGGCAGCTCAGTGAATGGTGCATCACGCTGGATCTCATTGGGTCCACTGAGTATCCAACCTGCAGAACTTTCCAAATTATCTCTGTTTTGCTATCTGGCAAGTTACCTGGTACGCAAGGTAGCCGAAGTACGCAGCAACTTTTGGGGCTTTTGCAAACCAATGGGCGTAATGGTAGTACTGGCAGTGCTGCTGCTGGCACAACCCGATTTAGGAACAGTCGTAATACTGTTTATCACCACACTGGCCATGTTATTTCTGGCTGGCGCGAAATTATGGCAGTTTCTGGCGATTATCGGCTCGGGTGCATTTGCAGTCTGTCTATTAATTATCACCGAACCTTACCGTATGCAGCGGGTCACTTCATTTCTTGACCCCTGGCGAGATCCCTTTGGTTCGGGTTATCAATTAACGCAATCATTAATGGCCTTTGGTCGTGGTGAACTCTGGGGGCAGGGCTTGGGTAATTCAGTGCAAAAATTGGAATACTTACCTGAAGCCTATACCGATTTTATTTTTTCCGTACTGGCAGAAGAATTGGGTTATGTAGGAGTGGTTTTCACACTGTTAGTCATATTTTTTGTCGCCTTACGCGCAATGTCCATTGGTCGTTGTGCATTACAACTCGATCAACAATTTTCAGGATTTTTAGCATGTTCCATTGGAGTCTGGTTTAGTTTTCAGGCACTAGTGAATGTGGGGGCAGCGGCTGGAATATTACCGACCAAAGGATTGACGTTGCCCTTGATAAGCTACGGTGGTTCAAGTCTGTTAGTCATGTCCACTGCGATTGTGTTATTGCTGCGCATTGATTTTGAAATGCGCCAGCTGAAAGCCCAGGCATTTGTAACAACCCGTTCCGGATCCCGTGAGCTAAAGGGAAATCAGACAAAATCAGGCGCAAAAACACAGTTTACCACCAGTCAAATGCGCATTTTGGACCCAACGTTAACGCGGGATCGCCAAGGCGCTAAAAACCCAACATGGGCTCCCGGGGATCACTAATGAGTGAGAAACGTTTGATAGTGATGGCCGGTGGCACAGGAGGACATATTTTTCCCGGCCTGACGATTGCGCATTACTTAATCATGCAGGGCTGGCAAGTTCGCTGGTTAGGTACCGAGGACAGAATGGAGGCTTCTCTGGTACCTGAACACGGCATTGAGATTGATTTTATTAATATTTCTGGTTTGCGTGGTAAGGGAATACTGGCACAACTGGCTGCGCCCATGCGCATCTGGCGGGCCGTCTGCCAGGCTAAAGCTATTATGCGTCATTACCAGCCTGATGTGGTACTGGGAATGGGCGGCTATGTTTCAGGCCCGGGTGGTCTGGCCGCATGGTTATGCAATATCCCGGTAGTGTTACACGAGCAAAATGGTATTGCTGGTTTGACTAACCGTTGGCTGGCAAAAATTGCGACAAAAGTCTTGCAGGCATTTCCCGGTACCTTTCCTTACGCCGAGGTCGTGGGTAATCCACTGCGTTGCGATCTGCTTACCTTGCCACCACCCGCTGAACGCTTCGCAGGTCGTACCGGGCCAGTACGGGTGTTGGTGATCGGAGGTAGCCAGGGAGCCAGTATTCTGAACCAAATCATGCCAGAGGTGGCACATCGGTTGGGTGAACGTATCACCCTCTGGCATCAAGTGGGTAAAGGCTTTCTGGCGAGTCTAGTGCAAGCCTATGAATCAGCAGGTACCACACAACATAAAGTGACTGAATTTATCGATGATATGGCAGCCGCTTATGCTTGGGCTGACGTCGTGGTTTGCCGCTCAGGTGCCATGACGGTGAGCGAAGTAGCCGCAGCTGGCCTTGCAGCTATTTTCGTTCCTTTCCAGCATAAAGATCGTCAGCAATACTGGAATGCCTTAGCCTTTGAACAGATAGGGGCCGCCAGAATTATTGAACAGCCACAGTTTACGGTTGCCAGTGTGATTGATTTACTTGAGCGCTGGGATCGTCAGCAATTGTTGTTAATGGCAGAACGAGCAAGGGCGCAGGCGATTTTTGATGCAACGGAGCGAGTCGCCATGGCGGTATGTGCAGCAGCGCGGAAAAAATGAATAACTCATGTATTCAATTAACAAAGTGATGGTCAATGTGAATACACAACAACTAGCGCAATTACGCACTATCGTGCCTGAAATGCGGCGCGTCCGACATATTCACTTTGTTGGCATTGGTGGTGCCGGTATGGGTGGTATTGCCGAAGTGCTGGCTAACGAAGGCTATGAAATCAGTGGTTCTGATTTGGCATCCAATGCCGTCACACAACAACTGGGTGCGATGGGTGTACGGGTTTACTTCCATCACCATGCACAACATGTGTATGGTGCAAGTGTTGTGGTGGT
>JACCDN010895778.1_pt1 | contig 22888 bp, 19 predicted proteins | sample 7441691 | NCBI WGS metagenome assembly JACCDN01 (sample SAMN15323439, study PRJNA562643) | freshwater metagenome | isolation source: river surface water | place: USA:Blue River Watershed | collected 2017-08-16 | reverse complement strand
TTTCTACTGAGTTTGTCGAAGATAACTGGTTGTACTATAGCCCACGTACAGGAAACCATGAATACCGTTTCCAAGTGCTCCCTGTTTATAGCGATGGTGGAGGAGTCTGGTCAGAATATCGATATTTTAGTTATAACTACTAAAAAAAGTCCCTCGAAAGAGGGCTTTTTTGCTTTTTTTGGCTTCTTGACAAAACTCTAAAAATCCTTTAGTATAGCGCCATATTATTTATCTCTCACTCGGAACAATTTTCCTCTTTCTGGCCACCCAGAAGGCGAACCGAGGAGGTGAAAAGGAAAATATATGACTATACCAAGCATCCTCGAAATGCTTCAGGCTGGAGTTCACTTCGGCCACCAAACATCACGCTGGCATCCAAAGATGAAAGACTTCATCTATACAGATCGCAATGGCGTGCATGTTATTGATTTGGAAAAAACCACAGCTCAGCTTGAAGAAGTTCTTCCTCAAATCAAAAAAATGGCTGCTGAAGGCAAGACCATTTTGTTCGTTTCAACCAAACCTCAAGCACGCGAAATCGTCAAAGCCGCTGCTATGGATTGTGGTATGCCATTTTTGACAGATCGCTGGCTCGGTGGAATGCTTACGAACTTTACCGAAATCAAAAAACTCGTAAAAAAATATAATACTCTCAAAGAAGAACAGGCTAACGGAGAACTGGAAAAATATACCAAAAAAGAACAGCTTGATATTGCCAAGGAACTTGAAAAAATGGATATCTACCTTGGTGGTATTGCTAAACTTGAAAAAATGCCAGATGCACTTTTTCTCCCATCTATGCAGCGTGAAAAAACCGCTGTGATGGAAGCCAACCGCATGCATGTACCAATTGTTTCTGTGTGTGATACCAATGCTAACCCACTTAAAGCTGATTGGATTATCCCAGCCAATGATGATGCTGTGAACGCTATCAAAATGATTGTGAATCTCGTTGCTGCTGCTATCAAAGAAGGAAAGGCCGAAGCAGAAAAAAACAAAGGTGAAGCAAAATAGTTTGCATTTCTCTTTTATTTTTTAACCTTCAAATATTATGCCTATTACTGCTAGTGATATTGCCAAACTCCGCGCCCAGACTGGTGCCGGAATGATGGATTGTAAAAAAGCCATGGACGAAGCGGGTGGCGATATGGAAAAAGCCATTGATATTCTTCGCACCAAAGGAATTGCCAAAGCTGCTAAGCGCGCTGACAAGGTTGCTTCTGAAGGTTTGATTGTCAGTTACATTCATGGTGGAGGAAAAGTCGGAGTTCTGCTTGAACTCAACTGTGAAACTGACTTTGTTGGAAAAACTGATGGATTCAAATCCTTGGCTAACGATATTGCACTGCACATTGCTGGAGTTGCTCCAAAATATGTGAGTCGCGATGAAGTTCCTGCTGGAGAAATCGACCGAGAAAAAGCGATTTACCGAGAACAGCTGATTGCTGAAGGAAAACCAGAAGCCATGCTTGAAAAAATTATGGCTGGAAAATTTGATCGCTACTACAGTGAAATTTGTTTGCTTGAACAGCCATTTATCAAAGACGAAGAAAAAACAATTGAACAGCTTCTGACTGAAAAGACAGCCGAAATTGGAGAAAAGATTTCTGTTCGTCGTTTTGTTCGCTACATGCTCGGCGAAGGAATTGAGAAAGTTCAAACTGACTTCGTAGCAGAAGTAAATGCACAGGCTGGAATGTAAGCTGTCATTGCGAGCGAAGCGAAGCAATCTGTAAATATAAAAAAGAACCTGCATACGAGGTTCTTTTTTTGTCCCAACCATCAATCTCCTTGATAAAGTCTCGAAAGAGTTTCAAGATCTTATGGTGGGGATGGTCGGGGAGGGGGGCGGGCTTCGGTGGTGGATGTTGTGGTGAGGCTTCAGTTTCTGGGAGTATCGCAGACGGACATGATCTTGCCACGATTGTGCGTGATCTGGATGCAGCCCGGGACGCACTCACACGAAGTGATGTTCACGGAGTCTGCGTTGTCTTCTGGGCAGATGCTGTGCGCCTGCCCTGCGAAGACGAACTTGAAGCAACCATCGTCTTCTGTGACCTTGAGCTGGGTCAAGTCTGCTACGCAGGCGCCCCCTTGTGTTTCCTCCTGGCAGAGGAAGTTGGTGTTGCTCGGATCCACCTTCGGCGGTTCGGCACAGGCTGCCACTCCGAGAACGAACAGAACCGACAAAACACCCTGCATCAGAAGGTTCATTTTTGAACCCTTTCCCTATAGCCAGGAAGTCTGGCTAGCGTGGGGAACCTACTACATTTTTGCCTTTTTGTCAATCCTTTTGCCCTTGTAGACACCTCTGTTTATTTGTTATACTGGCCTCATTATTTCATCTTCTAAATCTTCACATATGCCTACAAAAATCAAAGTTGCTATTAATGGCTTTGGCCGGATTGGTCGCCATGCCCTCAAAGTTGCCTGGGGTAAAAAAAATATTGAAGTCGTGGCTATCAATGACCTGACTGATACCAAAACTCTGGCGCATCTGCTCAAACACGACACAGCCTATCAAGATTTTGCTCCCAAAGTTTCCTACAATGAAAAAAATATTTTAGTTGGCAATAAAAAAATCGCAGTATTTGGAGAAAAAGATCCTGCGATGCTCCCTTGGAAAAAGCTTGGTATTGATGTGGTGATCGAATCAACCGGGAGATTTACCGAAGCCGAAGCTGCCAGTAGTCACATTAAAGCCGGAGCAAAAAAAGTAGTGATTTCTGCTCCAGGAAAAGGCGATCTCAAAACATTTGTCCGCGGAGTCAATGACCATGAATACAAAAATGAAAAAATTATCGACAATGCATCATGCACCACCAACTGTGCTGCACCAATGATGTTGGTTCTGGAAAAAGAATTTGGTATTCAAAAAGCCATGCTCACCACGGTGCATTCATATACTGCTTCGCAGGTACTTCAAGACGCACCGAGCAAGGACCTGCGTGAAGCACGCGCGGCTGCGCAAAATATGGTTCCAACCAAAACTGGTGCTGCGGTTGCGGTTACCCGAACCATACCAGAACTGCAAAATAAATTTGATGGACTTTCGGTGCGTGTTCCTACGATTACTGTATCCTTGACTGATCTCACCGTACTGCTCAAAAAAAATGTAACCGTTGAACAAATTAATAAAGCGTATATCAAAGCCAGCAAAAGCTATCTCAAAAATATTTTGGCAGTATCAGATGAACCACTGGTTTCAAGTGATTATATTGGTAATAGTTATTCTGCTACTGTTGATCTCGAACTCACCCGTGTGGTCGATGGTAATCTGGTCAAAGTCGTAGGTTGGTATGACAACGAATGGGGCTATGCCAATCGTTTGGTAGAAATGGTCGCTTTGATAGGTGATAAGAGATAAGAAATATTTGACTATGAAATTAAAGACCATCAAACAAATAAAAAACTTAAAAAACAAGCGAGTTCTTTTGCGGGTAGACTTTAATGTACCCCTTAAAAATAAAAAAGTAATTGATGATTCACGCATAGTAGCTTCGCTCCCTACGATTGAATACCTACGTAAAAAAGGCGCAAAAATTATTCTCGTTACTCATCTCGGAAGACCAGACGGAAAAATCGTACCTGAATTTTCCCTTGCTCCAGTCGTAAAAAAACTCCAAACACTTCTCAAATCCAAAGTACAGTTTTTGCACGATCCGTTTGCGCAAAAAGATATTACCAAAATAGAAAAAATGAAACCAGGAGAAATCGCTCTGTTTGAAAATATTCGGTTTTTTCCTGAAGAAGACAATAACGACGAAGATTTTGCTCGTCAACTTGCTTCACTCGCAGACGTATTTATCCTCGATGGGTTTGCTGCTACTCACCGAGAATCAGCTTCAGTTTTTGGTATTCAAAATTTTCTTCCTTCCCACGCTGGGTTCTTACTCGAAAAAGAAATCCAAAATCTTTCAAAATTACTCGGCCAAACAAAAGCACCCTATATTGCAGTGATTGGTGGAGCCAAAATCGAAACCAAGTTGCCAGTCATACAAAACCTCCTCAAAAAAATCGATAACATTCTCGTCGGTGGAGCACTCATAAATGTCTATTTCAAAGCCCGAGGATATGGAGTTGGAGAGTCTTTGGCTGATCAGGGTTTTGATAGTGTCGCTCTCAAAATATTTGCCAAGAAAAAAATCATTACTCCAATTGATGTGATGGTCGGGGACAAAACTGGCGATTATATTCGTGTGATTAACATTAATAAAAAGCCACACCAAATTTGCCGTAAAAACGAAGCGATTTTGGATATTGGTCCGGCTACAGCAGCTCTTTATGCCAACTACTTGAAGACTGCCAAAACGATTCTCTGGAATGGAGCTATGGGGTATTTTGAAAACCGTTCTTATGCCCTCGGTACCTATACCATTGCAGAGGCTGTTGCAGAGCAAAAAAAGGCTTTTACGGTCGTGGGTGGGGGAGAAACCCTTGAAGTTATTGAAAAGCTCAAACTCGGTGCAAAAATTGATTTTGTTTCGACTGGTGGCGGGGCGATGCTGGAATACCTCTCAGGAAAAGAGCTCCCAGGGCTCAAAAATTTGACTTGACAAGACTCAAATTTTGTGATATTCTTGATTTATTGAAAGTAACCTTATACAGGTTGCTTTTTTTTACCTCATTTTTAATTCTCTATTTTGAAACAAAAATATGTCAGAAATTAGTAAATCCATCCAGTTTATCTGTGATGAAAAAGGTCTTGATTACAACACCGTACTTCAGGCAGTTGAAGCTGCTCTTGGAGCGGCGTACCGCAAAGACTTTGGAAGCCGCCTTGGAAACTACCGAGTAGAATTTGATGTAGAAACAGGGGATATGAAGGTCTGGGATGTAAAAATTGTGGTAGAAGATGTGGAAGAATCTGTGCTCGAAGCAGCTCAGGAAGAAATGCAAAAACGCCGTGAAAAAGCGCTGGAAGAAGGACGCGAACTTACTGAAGAAGAAGTGGCCGATCTACCACGCTTCAATCCAAAGACTGAAATGATGCTCTCTCAGGCGAAAGAATTTAAGAAAACGGTCAAGGTTGGCGAGACCTTGGAAATGGCTCAAGAAGTACCAGGAGACTTTGGTCGTATGGCTGCTCAGACTGCTAAACAAGTTATTATCCAAAAACTTCGTGAAGCAGAACGCCAGACTGTCTTTGATGATTTCAAAAATCAAGAAGGGAAAATTGTTCAGGGAACTGTACAACGTCGTGATCGCACTGGTATGGTGATTGTCGATCTTGGAAAAATCACTGGTATTATGCCAGTAAATGAACAGATACAACGGGAGATGTATCGACCGGGAGGGCGTATGCGCTTTTATGTCGTTGCTGTAGCTCTTGGTATGCGTGGACCTGAAATTATTCTTTCTCGTGCCCACAAAAACATGGTTTCGGTTATCTTTGAACAAGAAATTCCAGAAATTGCCTCTGGAGAAGTAGTCATTCGTATGATTGCTCGCGACCCAGGCAACCGATCCAAGGTAGCGGTATCAACAGACGATGAATCCATTGATCCAATCGGATCATGTATTGGTCAGCGTGGAAGTCGTATCAATACCATTATCCAAGAACTCGGTGGAGAAAAAATCGATATCATTGAATATAAAGAAAATCAAAGTGAATTTATCAAAATGGCGCTCGCTCCTGCCAAAGTCAGTCGGGTTGAACTCGATGAAGCCGAAAAGAAAGCAACTGCGCATGTGGTTTCAGATCAATTTTCACTGGCCATTGGTCGTGGTGGTCAAAATGTCCGCCTGGCCGCAGAGCTCACTGGTTGGGGAATCAATGTTGTTGAAGAAGGAAATGAAGAAAAAGTTGTCAGTGATAGTGATGATCCTGAGACAGTACAAGCTGCTCTTGAAACTCCTGTAGAGGAAGGTTCAAGTGAAGGAAATGTAGAAAGTTCTGCCGAAGAGACGGAAAGTACTGAAACTCCTGCCGAAGAAAAAACAGCTGAATAAAGAATTTTTTCACGAAAGAAACACCGTATTTCGGTGTTTCTTTTTTTATGGTATACTATGAACACTTTCTTTGTACATTCGTATGCGGCGTTGTTCAAATTGCAACAAAATTGGTCACACCAAGAAAACCTGCACAGCCAAGAGTACTCAATCTCTTTCTCCTGTGGTAGAAACAACTGCCCCTGTTTTTTCGTCGTCCACCCCTCTTCGCAAGAAAGAGAGTGAAAAATCTATTTTTGTCCATGTCACAAGGCAGGGACAGCAGTCTCCCCACATTTTACGTTTAAAAGAACAAAAACAAGAAAAAAATTGGTCACGTATTCCTGTTTTTCAGGAGAAAAAAGAAGGCCAACATCATCGTGTTCATGTGGATTTGGCAGCTTTGGTTCGTAGTGCCAATGAAAAAGATAAAGAACAGAGAAATAAAAAATCTGCTCATGATTCTCTTTCGTCTCTTCCTCAAATGCAAAAACCAATTTTTAGAAAAAAAGAGAAAATTGCTTTGCAAGAATATACTCTTCCTGATGCTCCAAGGGAGAACGAGAAACAGTCACAGCCCATTTCAGATCGTTGGTCATTGTTTCAAGAAAATATTTTCAATAAAGCTCGTGCGCTTCTTACAAATCACCGTTTTTGGGTAGGATTTACTACCATTGCACTCTTACTCGCTTTACCATATCCTGCTGTAGGATATTATAAAAAACTCAAGAATACCAGTGCCACAATCGTGGAGCAAAGTACCACTGGATTTTTAGCACTGCAGTCTTCTGCTGTATCAGCCTTTCATTCCAATCTTCCGGAAGCCCAACAAAATTTGAATACTGCCCTCAAATCATTTTCTGATGCAGAGGCACTCATAAGTGGAGAACACGAGGTTGTACAATATATTGCCAGTCTTTTGCCGGTTCTTGGAACAGAGATTGATAGTCGTCGTCATATTCTGTCGGCTGGGCACCATGTGGCGCTTGGGAATACCTATGTACTCAAAGGCATTTCTGAAATTGAACAGGACAAGAGCCCACATCTGACTGATCGTTTTTATAACCTCCGTGAGCATTTCCGTTTTGCTCTTCCTCAGTATAAAGAAGCGCTCAACGATTTGGCCGCAGTAGATTTAAATGTAGTTCCAAGTGAGTATCAAAATTCTTTCCAAGATTTTAAAGTACTTTTTGCTGCATTTGTAGATGATACCGAAAATATGATTGAGTTTGTAAATACTATGGAAAAAGTATTTGGCAGCGAAGATTTTCGTCGTTATTTAATTGTTTTTCAAAATAATCGAGAGCTTCGTCCAACCGGCGGATTTATGGGGAGTTTTGCTGTTTTGGATGTTCAAAAAGGAAAAATTTTATCGCTTACAGTTCCTCCTGGTGGTACGTATGATTTGCAGGGGCAACTTTCTGTTCGTGTAAAACCACCAGCGCCCCTTCTATTGACCAATAACCGCTGGGAATTTCAAGATGCCAACTGGTGGCCAGATTTTCCAGCCTCTGCTCAAAAAATGGCTTGGTTTTATCAGCATGGAAGAGGTACAACTGTCGATGGAGTAATTGCCATAAATGCTACTGTTTTTGAAAATCTTTTAAGTACACTTGGTCCAATTACCAATGAAAAGCATGACGTAACGCTGGATGCTGCCACTGCCCTCGATAGCCTTCAGTACAAGGTAGAGGTTGATTATGATAAAGTCTCAAATACTCCAAAGGCAATTATTGGAGATTTGGCTACGCAGCTTATTGCTGATTTGCCTAAACGTGACACCGCAGATGCTTTGAAACTTCTTGTGACGTTGCATGACTCTTTGCAAAATAAAGAAATTCAGGCCTACTTTACTGATCCAGAAACCCAAAGAACCATGCAAGAATTTGGCTGGTCAGGAGAAATGGTTCAAACAGAACCACACCAAGATTATTTGATGGCAGTAAACACTAATATTCATGGTCAAAAAAGTGATGCAAAAATGAAACAAGAAATTGAACATCAAGCTGATGTTCAAGAAGACGGAAGTGTCATAAATACGGTAGTCATTCGTCGTACACATACAGGGAGTGTTGGAGAAATTTTTTCTGGAATACCAAATATTTCTTATTTACGTCTGTATGTACCTCAGGGAGCTGTGGTCCTCGATGCCGGAGGATTTAGTACCATTGGTGATGCATCGTTTCGTGCACCAGACCAATGGGCCACAGAAGATACTGACCTCGAGCGTACTGAAGTCGGTCGAAAATTTGATGCCAAAACTGGAGTTGAAGTCTATAGTTCTTTTGGGAAAACCGTACTTGGAAATTGGATCGTAACCAATCCTGGCGAAACGTCTGAGGTATTTATTACGTATCGAATTCCTTCCTTGGTAGCAATGAGTGATCGACCAGAGACTACACCGAACAAATGGGAAAGTGCATTTTTTGGAGCAAAAAGTTCACAGGCTTCAAGGTACAGTTTAGTGGTACAAAAACAATCTGGTATCGATAGTGATTTTACTTCAACCGTTATCTATCCTGAAGTGTGGCATCCAGCCTGGAAATCTCGTGAGGAAGTAGAGCTTGCATTGAATGGAGGAATTTTTAAGACACGACTTGATAGGGATCAGATATATGGCATCGTTATGGAACGCTAAAAAAACCTTTATATTTGAGGCATTCCTGCGTTGTCGTTGCGCTCCTTGCTCACCGTAACCGTGTGCTACGGCTCGCTCCGGTGCTCACTGCCGCCTTGGACTGCATTCAAATCTAAAGGTTTTTTGGAGAGAAGTTTATAAAAATAGAATATGCTCAAGAAAAAACGGGACAAAAAAATAAAAAAAGAAGATGTTCTTGTTAATCACCATTTTGTGAAAAAGGATCTCGATGATGAGCAATCAGATGACACAAAACAAAACCCAAGTACAGATTATGTGAGTGAACAGCTCGTCGAGATTTATAAAAATCAGGATGGTTCACTTCCAGATATGACTTCTTTTCAAAAACGCAAATCTCAAAAGACCCTGCGTGCTTTTTTTACTCTTTTATTTTCTTGTTTGTGTCTTATTGGTGTCGTATTTGCTGGTTTTTTTCTGTGGGCACCAAAGCAAAGTTTCTCTCAAGATGGAGTGAGTGTAGAAATTGTTGGTAATGAAAATGTGACTTCGGGTGAAACCGTGCAATACCGTATTCGTTATCGCAATAGTGAGAATGTCCCTGTCACAAAAACAAAATTGGTTCTTCATTACCCAGTCGGATTTCAGTTTCAAGAAAGTAGCCTTCCCTCTGCCAATGAAACAAACACAGAGTGGGATTTTGGCACTTTGGATGCAGGTGAAAATGGATTTTTGGATATTTATGGATCCATGCAAGGAGATCTGGGAAAAGAAGAATCAATTCGGGTTTTCCTCAATTATACTCCAGCCAATTTTAGTTCAGAATTTCAGTCAGTCAGCTTTGCCAAAATTATTATTGGAAGTTCTCCGGTAGCTTTGACAATCTCTGGCCCTTCGACCACTGCTCAGGGTCAGCCACTGAGTCTTGTTTTTACTCTTACTTCTCGTGATGCCACTTCAACTCTTGAGAATTTGTCCTTGGTTATTGATCCTGGTGTTGGTTTTGTCAAAAAAAGCAGTAACCCTGAAAGCGATAACTTTGGAACATGGCAGTGGAGTATACCAAGACTCAAAGGGGAGAAAAGCGTAACGGTCAATGGCGCTTTTATAGCAAATCCATCTGCTACGCAGCATACTTTGAATGCTAAAGTGGTAGCAACAACTTCTGGAACTGAAGCTCAAAAAAAGACCTTTATTTTGGCTCAAAAAGAATACACGGTACAGTTTGATGAGTCACAACTCCTTGGACAATTTACCATAAATGGAGCCAATGCAAATCTAAATATAACTCCTGGTGAGACTCTGTCTGTGCAAGCGGCGCTCAAAAATACTTTCTCTTCACCAATTACCAATATTCGAGCTTCGGTCACATTTGATGCACCCTCGTATCAAGATAAAAGTATTTTGAATTGGTCCGCACTGCAGGATAAAAATAATAACTCTATTCAAGGACAGCAAATCGGTACAGATATTCGTCGTGGTGTAATTGCCTGGGATAAAACGCATATTGCTGCCCTCGGGAGTCTCGCTGCCAATGCAGAAATACCATTTGCTTTTACTCTTCCTGTAAAATCGTCGAGTGAAACACTCCTTTCAAATTTCAAAGAACATAAAATTCAAGCAACCTTTGAAGTGCAGTATGAGCAAAATGGTAAAAAGCAAACATTTGTATCTGCACCTGTTGAAATGATTTTGAATTCAGATCTACATCTGACCTCAGACGTGAAAAAGGAAAAAAATTTAAATAGTAAAGATGATTTTACGGTTACCTGGAATCTCGTAAATACATTTCATGAACTAAAAGATGTTCAAATAAGTGGACAAATTTTTGGCGATGTGGCTTGGGAGGAAGGGGATCTCTCAGTGTCCATCGGGAAACTGGAGTTTGATCCAAAAGAGAAAAAAATTCTCTGGAAAATTGATACTCTTCCGGCGAGTTCAAATCCACTCAAAGCAACATTTTCATTTGTACGCAATGCCTTTAATTCTACTCAGACCCAGCTCATCAGCAAAGTAAATCTCTCTGCAAAAGATACTGTCACAGGAAAGGATATTTTGATCCTCAAGAGCGAAACGCCTAATAGTCCATAGTTTATGGAAAATAGAAAATCACCACAAGCAAGTGGTGATTTTTTGTGCCTCCGGAGGGAATCGAACCCCCATATACAGCTTCGAAGGCTGTTGTCCTATCCGTTGAACGACAGAGGCAAATAAAATATGGTGGATCGGGTGGGGATCGAACCCACGACCGTTGGATTAAGAGTCCACTGCTCTACCGACTGAGCTACCGATCCATAGAGAGGTTACCCAATCGGGTCACCTGTTTTTCTAAGCAGAATTTCTACCTTTGGACCTTTCCAGGCTTTTACTTTGAGTGCTGCATCTGCCGCGTCTACCTGTGCTTCTTGTTTACTCGTTCCGGAACCTTCGGCAATTTTTTCATTATCAAGATAGACACCCACTACAAAAGTCTTGTTGTGATCTGGTCCGTCTTCTGAAAGGACTCGGTAAGTTGGAGTCACTCCAATGATTTCCTGAGAAGATTCTTGAAAACGGGATTTTGGATCCATCCAGAGGTTATTTTCCAGTACTTCTGGCAATTTGCTAATAATCCAGCGTGTGACAAATTGTTTGGCCATATCCCAACCCTGATCAAGATAAATAGAACCAATAATCGCCTCAATGGCATTGGCCAAAATATATTCACGTGCTTTAGTATTGGCATCCTTTGACTCGCCATGACTCAAAAAAAGATATTCTTCAATACCCATGTCTTTGGCAACTACCGCACACATTTTGGCATTGACAAGAGCCGCTCTCCAGTTGGTCAGTTCTCCTTCTGGATTGAGGTAATTTTCAAACAAAAATTCTGTGACAACCAGTTCCAAAACCGCATCACCCAAAAATTCGAGTCGTTCATTGTGAGAGAGACCAAAATCTCGGTTTTCATTGAGATAAGAACGATGAACCAATGCTTGAACCAGAATATCTGGATTGTGAAATTTTATACCGATTTTTTCTTCGAGCGAAGAAAAGTTTTTTTCACTATAGGCTGAGACTGGCATAAAAGATGAATGCCTCATTGACAATGAAGACTACGGCTTAGACATCATTGTGAATGAGAAATTGAAATGAATTAAATAAAAAATTATTCGACTTTATTTTTTTCTTGTTTTTTGGCTTCTTCCATATCTTTTTCCTGCTTTTCCAGTTCAGGATTTTGTTTTTTCACTTCGTTATAGAGAGCACCAAGAATTCCATTGACGAATTTTCCTGATGATTGTCCACCATAACTTTTGGCAATTTCAATCGCTTCATTGATAGCAACTCGTCCTGGAATTGCATCATTGAATTTTATTTCATACACACCAATGCGCAAAATATTGCGATCTACCAAAGACATCTGAGTCATAGGCCAATTGCTGGCAAAGTCTTTAATCGTGGCGTCAATTTGATCAATCTGATCAACAATTTTTTCTACACTTTCGCGAATATAACTGTCGTGTTCTTCAAGACCCGTGCCAAATTCTAATAAAAGTCCATCAATAATAGCTGGCAGGGCAGCACTTGGTCGACCACGAAAATCCCACTGATAGAGGGTTTGCATGATTATGGAACGAGCAAGATGCCTATTTGACATAAGTGTCATACTTGTCCGTTTGGCGCATTACTTTGTCCAAACGTAATAAGTACTCTTATTTTAAGAAGTTTTTTTCAATTTTTTGAGGCGGCGGTTGGTACGTTTTTCAACGTTTACTGCTTGTTTGCCACGGTATTGACCACAACCTGGGCAAGCGCGGTGTGGAAGCATTGGAGAACCACATTTTTCACATTTTCCTGTAGCCACCGTTTTGAGGGAAATATTGGCATTACGTTCACGTTTTGAGCGTGGTGTTCGTTTCTTCGAAGGAAGACCCATACATTAAAAGTTACAAATAACAAATGACTAATTCCTAAGGGAATAAGATATAGAGCTGAGTATATAGGATTTGGAGAAAAAAATCAAGAGGCAAAATACCCCCAAAAATGAAGCGACCCGGGAAGCAGTGCTTCAACCGGGTTTGAGGGGGGGGGAGGGGATTGGTGGGGATGTGATCAGTGTTTGTTCAGGCGGGAAAAGAAAATGACGAGCGGCGTCATCACCATGCTGAAGCTGATCAACATCATGGCGGCGAACCGATACTTCTCCTCTACGGAATCCCATACAGAATGAATCCCATACACTTTCATGACCTCGTAGACGAGGAACGAAAGTGAGAATTCAAGTATGAGGGCGATGGAGAACTGCCCGAAGGCAGGTCCCCAGTTAGAACCACCATGACCGCTACTCATTACGATCTCCGTTTCTGGCCACGGGAAATCCACGGCCCCACCTCGATAAAAGAACATCTTTGGCCGAAGTGGACAGGGGAATATAGCAGAAAAAGCCCTTTTTGTCAAGGGCAGAGAAGGTTTACAAACCAGCCATATTTCGCTATGATGTAGCTATGAAAATCAGTTTTTTTCAAGGGTCAGCTGAGCAATGGAATACCACTCTCCTCGAGCACAAAAACGAGGAGTTTTTGCAATCCTATGAGTGGGGTGAATTTCAAGCCAAAGAAGGAAATGTCTGCCTGCGTATAGTAGGAGAAACAGATGGAAAGATACGGTATCTGGCAGAGGGGTTTGTCCATTCATTGCCTCTTGGCCTTAAGTATCTCTATTTACCCCATAGTGCGCCTCTTGAAGGAGCAGAACTCTCGGAATTCCTACAATTTTTGAAGCAGCAAGGATTTGTTTTTGCTCGGTTTGAACCTATTGAAGAAATTGCCTCCCAAAATTTTAAAACTTTTCCTACTCATCATCGACAGTATGAATATACGAGTGTTCTTGACTTAGCCCAGTCTGAAGAAAAAATTTTGCAGAGTTTCCATGAAAAAACACGCTATAATATCCGCCTTGCTATCAAAAAAGGTATTAGAATTGTGGAAGAAAAAAATCCTGATATTTTTTGGCCTCTTCTAAAAGAAACCTATGAAAGAGATAAGATAAAAAGTCATAGTGAAAAATATTATCGTGATTTTATTGCCCTTGACGGATGTACACAGTTGACGGCGTATTACAATGAAATACCTCTGGCGAGCCTTCTTCTCTATACCTTTGGCAAAACCACGGTGTATGTGCATGGAGCATCGAGTAGCGAGCATCGTAATCTCATGGCACCCTATCTCTTGCAATGGGAAGCCATGACGCGCTCACGAGCGAGGGGAACACAATTTTATGATCTTGGAGGCGTGGCACAGCCTGAACCCCATGATTCACCAAAGGCTGAAACATTTTTTCATTCTTCTTGGAATAAGCAGGACAAACTTTCGAGTGTTACTCGCTTTAAGGCTGGATTTGATGGTACAATAAAGCAGTATGCGAAAGCATATGATGTGGTGTTTTTTCCTTTGAAATATAATTTGTATACGCTCGCCAAAAAATTTTTATGAAAGAATGGAAACTCCTCAAAAAAACCAAAGTATTTGATGCACCATACTCTGTGCTTGAACAGTGGAATTTAGAAACGCCTCAAGGAAATGAAATTCAGCCGATTTTGAAAATAAATTATGATGCAGTTTTTGTGTTTGCCTTGACTGTGGATCATCAGATAGTCCTGCTCAAGCAATATTTTGTGAGTAATTTATCTGCTCACTATACAGTCATTGCCGGATCAGTCGACAGTCAAAAATCTCCACTCGATATAGCAAAGGCAGAACTTCTCGAAGAAGCTGGTGGCACTGCTGAAGAAATAATTTCGCTTGGAAGTATTGTCGCAAGAAAATGGGATGTAGGCAAACATCATTTTTTCTTGGCAAAAGGAGTGACTCTTTCAGGTCATCAGTCACTGGACGAAAGTGAAGATATTCAAGTTGAACTGGTAAGTATAGATGAATGCAAACAAATGCTCGCTCAGAATTTGGTTCATGATAGTGGGGGAGTGGTGTGTGCCTATAAAGCACTTACATATTTACAAGTATGAAATTAACCATCAACCAAAAAATATTTTTGAAAATAAATGCGAGGCTCGGAAAACGACCTTGGCTTGATCGTGTCATGTATTTTTGTGGACAGTGGTTGATATTTATTTTTGCAATCTTTACATGTGGTGCGCTTTTATTTGATATGCACCGGACATCTTCGTGGTATGTAATAATTTTTTGTGCGATAGCCTTTGTCTGCGCGTTTGGACTAAGCTATTTGGTAGCAGTTTTGTTTCCACATCAAAGACCGATAAAAGAACTCGAGCACGTAAAAACATTAATTCATCCCCTTGGTACTTGGAAATCTTTCCCATCAGATCATACAATTGCCGCAACTATCTTTGCCCTCACGATTGTATCAGTTTTTGATGAGACAGATTTCGAATTGTGGAGTCTTTTCTCCTTGCCAATTGCCGTAGCAGTGATGTTTGGAAGAATATATTCAGGAGTGCACTATCCACGAGATATTTTGGGTGGAATTATTTTTGCTGTTTGTGGTATTATTCTGGCAGTTCTTATTTGTTCGCGTTATTTTTTTGCTCTATGAATGCTATTATTCTCTGCGGGGGACTTTCAACACGACTTGGTGAAATTACCAAAACCATTCCAAAAATTTTACTCGAAATCGGGGATAAAAGTGTCCTTGATTGGCAGCTTGAAAAACTGAAAAGTATTGGCATTAAAACAGTTGTCATGGCGGCAGGACACCTCTCTGAAGTACTTTTAAAAGAAGTTGGAAATGAAAGAAATGGCATGAAAATCATTTATGCTATAGAAGATAAAAAACTTGGTACTGGGGGAGCAATAAAATTTGCTTTGAGTTTTGTTGAAAACAAAAGCGAACCAAGCCTTGTACTCAATGGTGATGTACTCACGACTATTGATCTTTCAGATATGATTTCGAAAAATAAATTTGACAGTGATGGTATGATCCTTGGTTCGTATGTTGAAGATGTGGCGAGCTATGGCACACTGGAATATGATGATTCGTATCATCTGACTGCATTCAAAGAAAAAGAAGGTATCCATAAGCCTGGCTACCAAAATGGAGGGTTCTATATCATCAACCCTTCTTTTGTTAAATATTTTCCAGCGGAAGAAAATTTTAGTATTGAATACGATGTATTTCCTAAAGTGCAAGACCTTTTTGTCTATCAATCAGATCGTCCATGGATAGATATTGGTGTACCAGAGAGACTCGAGTGGGCAAGACAAAATTGGCAGACATTTGCCTCGTAAGTTTTAATAGAGTGATCGTACTTGCCAATTTCCATGATCAAAGAAGAATATTCCAATTCTTCTTTTTTCATTGCTCTGCATAAAGGCTGGTCGAAAAACAATTTTCCAGCTACTGGCTGTCGTATGTGCGTTGGTCGATCCATTTTGGCGTTCTATATCTTCGGCAAAACCATCATAATCAAGAGATGAAAACTCAGCGGCCGTAGAAATAATTTTTTTGTTGTTTTGTTCAGCATAGAGAAAAGTATCGAGCGCTGCACGCGTAATCGTAAATGTATTGTCTTTTTCGTAGAGTGTCTTACTTGGAGTGATGATCATATCAAGGGTCATACCAGTCGTTTGCGTAAAGGCAAAAGGATACATATTGCGAAACAGGTATACTCCGCGGTAAGAGTCAGGAACGCCAATGATTACAGCCCCATCAAAAGTATGTTTTTTTTGTTCTTCAGCCATACTGACCAAAGTCTGATCTGCCAGCTTGGCTCCAGCATGCCAAAGTGCATTTTTTTGAAAGAGTATTCCATACCAAAAGGCAAGGCATGTAATGCCAAGCACTATGATGAGCGAACGAAGAATTTTTCTCTTTTGAAATTGGTTGTAGATGAGGAAAAATATTGAGGCAAGAATACAGCTGAAAAATATTGATGGCAGATAAGCCCAGCGTTCTCCTTCGCTACTTGGATAATTTTTATTATGGTCAATGATAAAAGAGATCACTGGGATAGTGGATGCGAGGTAAGCCAAAATGAAAAAAAGCATTTCCCATTGTTTCTTTTTGAAAATGGAGAGGGCAAAAAGGGTTGCAAAGATAATGAAAACACTGGCAAAAATGGCTATATGTTGTAGAAATGTTTCGGCAAGAGAAAGACGCAGTTCTGTCGAAACAATATGACTCAGAAGGAGATGAACTTCCGAGAGAATTATGTTTTTGATATCAAAATGGAGGCTGCCACCATAGTAACTAGCGAGTAGTCCAATCGCTTTTGAACGGAGAAAAAAATACAACAGGACGAGTAAAAAGTAGGGAAGTACGAGAGTAAGTTTGATCCATCTTTGATGTAGGCCTTTTTGTTTCAAAAGTGTGAAAAACACAATACCAATAGAGATAAGAGGAAGAGTGAAAGACGATTCTTTACTGAGGAGTGCTGCTCCAAATACTATCAGTGAAAAGGCATACAATAAAACCTGGGAAACACGTTTTTGCGCGTCGAGTGTCCTCGTCAAAAACCAGAGAGAAAGAAGTGAAAAAAAAGTTGCGAGGAGATCATTGGCCGATGCAATCCATATGACTGGTTCACTATGATTGGGAAGAGATGCAAATATGGTGGCAGCAACAAGTGCAAACCATTTTCTATTTTCTGCTTGGAGAAACGGAAGATGTTTCAGAAGAGAAAAAAGAAGAATAGTATTGGCCGCGTGGAGGGCAATCATCAGAATATGGAAACCTTCGCTCTCAAATCCAAATAAGTTATATCCAATTGTCCAAAATACATTAACCATGGGACGATAAGAACCGCCTTCGTGGGTTCCTGTATAATTGGAAAGAAAATAGTGGGAGAGTGGATATTCCTCTGTTGAGACAATCCGCAAAAAATCCCAATCGTCGGAAAGAAATGTATCGTGGATATTGTGTAAAAATGGTAGCGCTGCCAGACAAACAAGAAAAATGTAAGGAAAAAATCTGTGAGAGAAAATATACATCAATGTATTTTTCAATTGTCTGAATTTTTGACTGAAAGACTTCATAATATAAACAAGTGAGTTTTTTCTGCCCTTATCCTTCGAAAGATTCCTCGCGTTGCTCGCCGTGACAGTATAAAAAGTATACCTGTATTTTTTTTTGTTGACAAGAATTTTTGCTTGAAAATAAGCGCTCTTTATACTATACTGACAGATACTTTTTATGTACGTTTTCATCCACACGCATGTACGATTTGTGCCTTCTTATCCCAGCCTTTCAAGAAGAAAAAAGAATCAAAAAAACACTTGATACTCTTTTTGCTTACTTTGAAAAAGAGGACTATTGGCAAACAAAAAAAGTCTGTATTGCCGTCGTCGACGATGGAAGTACTGACCAGACGGCTACTTTGGTTCAGTCTGTTTTTGCTACACACCAGAGCAGTTTTATAGCTTCTGTGTGTTTACACACGTCAACCAATCGTGGAAAAGGTGCCGCACTTCAAAAAGGTGTACAGGAAGTCGATGCAAAACATTTTATTTTTACGGACGCTGATCTTTCTTTTTCTCCAGATTCTTTTGTTCAGTTTGACCAGTTGCTGCTTGAATATGATCTGGTAATAGGGGAAAGAGCAAATTCGAATGAACACTCTTGGTATTCACGTTTACGCATGTTTATTTCCAAAAGTTTACATACTTTTGTGCAATGTATCACGGGTATAAAAGTGCGAGATACTCAGTGTGGATTAAAAGGATTCGGGCAAAATGTGGCAAAAAAAGTCTTCCCCAAAATTGAGCATGCACGTTTTTCTTTTGATGTAGAGCTCATTTTACGTGCACAAAATCAAGGATTTTCTCTCAAAAGTATTCCTGTTTCATTTCAGCATGATAAAAGCTCAAGCATTGGTCTTCGAGATGGACTTCGATTTTTGCTTGATGTAATTTCTATTGGAGAGTCTCTCGAAAGTCGCTTGACGAGGCGGTATATCATTGGCCTTGTGTTGGTTGCTGTCTTTTTCACTGCTCTTATTTTTGGTTGGACACTGCACTTTGGGTATTTTTTTTCAGATGACTTTACTTGGCTTTGGTATGGAAAGAAAATTGTAGATGGTGGTGAATCGCTCTGGACTTTGAAAATGTCAACTTTTTTTTCTCCAGTTTTGAATGCCTTCTATGCCTTTGGCTATAAATTTATTGGTTTATGGCCTCCTTTTTATTTTTTCTTTGGCCTCTTTGTTCATGCCGTGGTGAGTAGTTTATCTGGTATTTTAACTTTCAAACTTTCGCGTTCCAAAGCAGCTGGATTTTTGGCAACCTTTCTTATCGCTGTAGCTGGTGGAGCGTACGAACCTCTGGTATGGGTCGGTGCAAACATGCATAGTATTGTTACTTTATGTATCCTCCTTAGTGTCCTTTTCTACACATCATTTTTGGAAAAGCAAAAAATATTCTTTTTGGTTGTTTCTTTTCTCGGATTTTTATTAGCACTTGGAACAAAGGAACTTGGGATTGTTACACCAGCGCTTCTTTTTTTTACATTTTTATTTTTAAAAAAGAAATTTCCAAACTATAAAAATATTCCTCACCTTTTTTTTGCCTTTGCCATATGTGGCACTACTCTTCTCTATGGATTATTTCAATATCTCTCTCAAAAAGAGAGTATTTGGATTACGAGTAATATTTGGTCGCTTTCGCCCAGTGCTCTTGTTCGAATTCCATTTATTTTTTTAGATCAATTTATCCCAATTGCAAAATATATTGATTCTGGAAATGTTTTATTTTTCGGTGGAATTTCTCTCATGTGGCTGGGCTATCTTTTGTGGCGATACCGAAAACTTTCGCTTTTGTGGTATGGATTTTTTTGGATTCTGATTGGCCTTGCACCAACAATTTTTTTTCGTGTAGATCATTTATGGGAACCACTTCCTTCACGATATAATTATTTGCCACGGATTGGTGCGGTTATCATGTTGTCCATTCTATTTTCCTATATCATCACGCATAATACTGCCAAATACGTAGTACAGAAATTTGCTTTTGTTCTTTTGTGTATGGTAAGTCTGCAGATTTTATTTATGTCGCATACGATTTCGCGTGAATATTTGCAGGTTTATCATACGGGAAGGGAATTAGTACGAGCTGCAGAAGAAATAAAAGTATTCACACCCTCTTCTGTTGTTGTGCTGCCAGAGCGCCCTTTTCCAAATAATTATGCGCATATTGTTGGAGCACTCGATGTTATGAGCCATGTTCCTGAATCACATATTCAATTTCTTTCAGAGCAAAAAAATCCTGCACACATATCCTTGCAGGCTGGTCAAGCCTTGCTCTTTTGGAATATGAACAAAAGAATTTATGAAGTTTTTTCATCTTCGATACAAGAAACACGTCATTGAGTTCACCTTCTATATATTGATTGCCCTTGGTGGTGTCGTGGTAGATATGGCGGGTTTTTTTGTTGCCCTCCATTTTTTTTCAGTTCTCTTTTCGCAGTGGATTGGGGCATTATTCGGTGCCTTGCACAACCAACTTTGGCATCATTATTATTTGTTTGATCATAAAAAAACTTTTTCTCAAACTCTTATTCCTGTTTTAATACTAACGGTTGCTTCTATTCTTCTCTCTGGTCCACTTTTGCTCTTTTTGCAAAGCATTTTTGGTTCATTATGGTGGTCAAAGATAATTCTTATTGCACTTATGGCCGTTATAAATTTTTTTCTTCGAAAATTTTGGATTTTTTCTTCAAGAAAAGATCATACTCAAGTAGAGAGTACCAACACTCCAGTTTAGTCTGTTGTCAAGCAATCAATTTTCATATATTCTAAAGTGATAAAATATTTTTTATGTTCAAAAAATACATTCAATGGATACTCATCCTCGGTATACTTTTCCTTTCGCTCACAGCATATAGTATGTATAGGCAAATATATCACAAACAGGGGAGCGCAGTTTCCAAAATTACAATAGAAGTTGCTCCTGGAGAGAGTGTTACGGATCTGGCTCATCATCTCGAAGAACAAAATATTATTTCAAGTAGCTGGATTTTCAAACTCTATTTGAAATACACAGGAGTTGATAAAAATATTCAGTCAGGTTCATTTGAACTTACTCCGCCCTTTACTATAGCAAACGTGGCACAAAAATTTGGTTCTCCACAGATACAAGAACGCACGATTACCATTATTCCTGGCTGGGACCTCAATGATATCGCTGCCTATTTTGAAAAGGAAAACATTACGACAGAAAAAGAATTTTTTGCATTGGTTGGGACTCCAGCTCAGTTTGGGCCGTGGGCTTCGAGTACATTTCAAGAATTTTCTCTTTTGAAAACAAAACCACAGAATGTCAGTCTCGAAGGCTATCTTGCTCCCAACACCTACCGTATTTTCAAAGAAGAAAAAATTGAAAGTATTATCAAACGACTGATTGCTCAGCAAGAAAAAAATTTTACCGTTGAAATGCTTGAAGAAATCAATCGGCAGGGCAAGAGTGTGCATGAAATTCTTACCATGGCAAGTGTCATCGAACGAGAGGTAAAAGGTGATATGGATAGAAAAAAAGTTTCTGATCTGTTTTGGCGGCGTATTGAAGCTGGCTGGGGGCTGCAGGCTGATTCGACTGTGCACTATTTGGTGGAAAGAGAAGGTGATGTTTTTACTCGTGCTCATGAAAGAGAGATTGATTCTCTCTATAATACTTATAAATATCGAGGACTTCCTCCAGGGCCTATTGCCAATCCAAGTGTTTCTTCGATTCTTGCGGCTATTTATCCAGAGAAAAATGATGCCTGGTATTTTCTCACTACTTTTGAAGGCGAGGTCAAATATGGGCGAACTCTGGATGAGCATAATGCCAATGTGCAAAAGTTTTTGCGATAACTCTATTGTGTGATAAAATACCTTAAAATACGGTAAAAAATACCAAAAGTGTCACTTTTTTCGAGCCTGTGCGTTATACCTATGGACATGACTGAAGGTCACATGAGCCTCACACGCGAGGAATATGCGCTCGCCGAGAAGGCAAAGACCGATGATGCGGCCTTTTCTTTGCTCTACGAACGGTATTTTCCTAAAATTTATGCCTATGTGTTCCGCCGCCTCGGTGATCGAGATAGGGCAGAGGACATTGTTTCTGCGACCTTTGAGAAGGTCTTTCTGCATTTGGATAAATTCAAGCCCAATGTCGGAACTTTTCAAGCTTGGGTATATCGTATCGCGACCAACGCCGTGATTGATCATGTACGCAAAGAAAAACATAGCATCAGTGTTGATCCACAAGAGTTTCCAGAAGAGATACATCCTTTGACAGATGGTGTTCATGAAATGATAAAAGCAGAAGATAGGGAAGCGGTTCAGCGGGCGATAAAAAAACTCCCAGAGCGTTACCAAATGGTTATTCAATTAAAGTATTTTTCAGAGCTGACCAATATTGAAGTGGCCGAGGTATTGCAGATTAGTCCCAATAATGCGGGGGTACTGCTCAGTCGTGCTCTGAAGCAATTTCACACCTATTATTTGGCACACGAAAAAAAATAATATGCATTTTGTACCACACAACAATTCAAACAACATGCGTAATGAAGAAGAAACTCGTGCGTTACAAGAATCAGGAGCAGCTTTGTCGCGCGCTCAATTTGATTCAATGCCAAACTCTGAGGAGTTTCGTGGAAAGCTTAAACAGCAACTCCTTGAGAAACGGCAGTTAAAACGCACGTCTATGTGGACACGTATAAAAAATGGTTTTTCTCACATTGTCCCAACCAAAAAAACCTTTGTCTTTGGTATGGTTGTGGTATTGCTGGTAGCTGTCGTTACAACAATGCTCGTCAACCGTCCAGGTGGCATCACTCCTCAATCACAATTTGCAGAATTACTGATTGATAAAGCATATGCCAAAAATAACTTTGAAATTACCCCAACTCAGGGGGATAGTTTGGCGGTTGATACTACCACAGAATTTGTTATTAAAAGTAAAACGAATATCACCAAAGAGGCTCTTGAAAAAAGTATTCGTCTCAGTCCTGAAACTCCTTTTGTTTTGACAGAAGTAAGTCCAAATGAATTTCGCTTGAGTCCACAAAATCCTCTTGAACAAAAGACCGTCTATACTGTAAAAATTGATGCGGCTTATACTGATGCCAATAACGTCAAAGTAGAACGTGACTTTTCTTTTGCCTTTCAAGTCAAAAATCAGTTTACTGTACTTTCTTCTGTACCTGGAAACTTGGTTCAAGGAGTACCTGTGAACACTGGTATTGAGTTTACGTTTTCAAGTGAAAATTTTTCTGACTATCAAAAGAATTTTACGATTGAGCCAAAAGTAGAAGGAACATTTCAGGTGCGTGGTCGTATTTTGACCTTTGTGCCAAAAGGAACACTGAAACCTGCTACGGTATACACCGTGACTCTGAGTAAAAATATTAAAGTAGAAGGTACTGACC
>JACCDN010299498.1_pt1 | contig 22893 bp, 19 predicted proteins | sample 7441691 | NCBI WGS metagenome assembly JACCDN01 (sample SAMN15323439, study PRJNA562643) | freshwater metagenome | isolation source: river surface water | place: USA:Blue River Watershed | collected 2017-08-16 | reverse complement strand
GTGGTCGTCCATCAGTTCCAGGTTCTGCTAATGCATTAAAGAAAGAAATGCAATTAGCTAAGAAATTATCAGGTGTAGAAATTAAGCGTGGTCGTCCAGTTAATCCAGAAAGCGCTCGTGCAAAGCGAATCGCTGATTTAGAAGCACGTCGTGCAGCTGGAACATTGAAATTAGGTCGTCCAAAGATGGTAGTAGTAGAGGTACCGGTTAAAGCGAAAGCCAAGGTTAAGACAAAGGTAGTGGCTGAATAAGCCATTACCCTTATTCAATCCGTCTAAGTAATCACATTAACCAACATAATACATGACTAAGTTAAAGAACCCAAAATCACGTCAATATCGCCCAGTTCAATTCAGCTCCATACACCGCATCGCAAAATACCAAATCGAGCAGCATGTTCACGCCTACCATATGGATGATGAGGGGAATGTGACGTATTACACAAAAGTGCGGTAGCCTGCGTGTATAACAAAAAAGCGCGCGTGTCACAAAAAGGATGCGCGTGTTAAAAAAATCTTTAAAAAGGCGGACGATAGCGGCCCGGTAGCGGGATGTGTGCGGGTTGCTCCCACGCTAATTGCGGTCCCTACGCGTGGTGCGTGGGGTCGTGTCTTAACCATGCGACCTCTCAACACGTATACACTTTTACACCCCACCCCTCGTATATACAAATATAACCAATATTTCAATGAACGTTCAAACAGTTTAAATATAATAGAGAAATTCCGGATTTCAAATTCCGAAATAACCCTTTTGGGATAAAAATCCGAGATTTCAAATTTTAACCTCTACAAAATTTTTTGGAAACGCAAACGTATATACGATTTTTGGAATCCCAGACTGTCCTTACCATATTTACAGGTTATGAAAAATAAATAAACATAAAATGGAAAATTTAACAGGTAAAGACATATCCGAATTTTACGAGATGAACGCTCAACAAGTGCGAGATAACGTCAAGTCAGCTCGAGCTTACGATTTTGTCGAAGTAGGAAAAAACGCATGGGAAGTGCGCTATTTTAAAAAGAAATATGGTTCTAAAAAATCACCTTTTTCTACGGGTCACATCTATGTTTTACAAAATACATCGGTACCTGGAGTGTTCAAAATTGGGTTTACTGAAAGGTCTGTTGCCGAGCGTTTAAATGAAATAAACTCGGCTACGGGTGTAATTACACCGTGGCAAGTTCGTGATTTTTGGTTTACAAAAAATCCATACGCGGCTGAACAAGAAATTCACGAGCGTTTGAAAAATTTTAGAGTCGAAGATAATCGCGAAGGTTTTGCGGTTTCTTTTGATGCCGCGCGAGATGTGATTTTTGAAGTTTTAGGCATACCTAACGAGGATCTCACGTAAATTATTAATTTATATATTTATTATAAAACATAAAAAACAAAAATATGGCAACATATCTATTTAAAGATGCTAACAAAGCAGCTTTTGTAAACGGGGTAAATACATTATTTAAAGATAATGGTTTGGACCGCGAAATTGATTCTACTGATTTGCTAGATGCGATGCCTGGTAAAACGGAATTTACTTTTTTTATTACTGATGATCCACAAGAGGATGATATTTTAAAAGATGCGGAAAAAAATAAGTATTTTACTTTTCCATTTCGTTCTATTGATTTGAAAGAAATAATCAAAGAATCTAAAAAACTCCAAAAGAAATCCAAAAAATAATTTGGCGCTAAAAATTTCCCACGTATATTCAAACATCGGGGAAAATGTTTGAACCCGATGAATTGGAAAATGAACGTTCAAACGTTTGCAAACGTTGACCAAACGTCACAATAAACGCGTATATACGTATAAATGTATTAAAAATGAGATATAAGGACCAAGTTTTGAATAAAATTAATCAATTAGAAAATTTAAATAGAACGTTAGATTTTCAACTTTCACGAGGTGAGAGTTTTGATGCATTGCTACAAACAGTAGCAGATATGAAAGAAAAAATCGAAGATTTACGCTCAACTGTTTCTTTAGAACATGATGAGTTTTCTACGTACGTTTAAATAAAATAAAATAGGTTATGTTAAATGAAGAGCAATTGCTAGAAAACTGGCAACAATTTTTAGGTTATATTGAACAATATATCACTGGTGATCGTCAAAAACGATTAATTGATTTTTATAACAAATATGAGGAACGTTTTATCTTACTTCCGGCGTCTCACAAACCGCAATATCATAATTGTTTCCCTGGAGGATATATTGAACATGTTAACCGCGTGGTATCGGCTTCATTAGATATTTTTGAGATTTGGACAAAATACGGCGTCAAACCTGTGTTCACACGTGAGGAAGTTGTTTTCTCCGCACTTAATCATGATTTGGGAAAGTTTGGAACATTGGAACATGAGGCCGTATTACCTAATCCATCTGAATGGCATGTAAAAAATAGAGGTGAAATTTATACCTTTAATACTCAAATGGATTATATGACCGTTCCAGACCGAGGTTTATGGTTATTATCTCAAATCGGTGTTGAAGTATCTAAAAATGAATGGTTAGCAATTAAATTACATGATGGTTTATATGATGAAGCAAATAAACCTTATTTAATGTCATGGTCTCCAGAAACTAAATTACGTACTTCATTACCATATATCATCCATCAGGCTGATTTATTAGCAGCACGTGTTGAATTCGAACGTGAATGGTTAGATAAATTAAATGGAACTCCGGTTGAACAACCTAAACAAACTATTTCTCAACCAAATAAAAAACCAGTTCAAATATCAGTTCCAGAAAATTCAAATTTGAAAGATATTATGAATACATTTTTTGATTAATATGGAAATTATATTATATACTTTAATTACATTGATTATAGCCGTATCATATGCGTGCTATAATTTATTTTCAAAAACAGAACGATTAGAAAAAATAGTTGATCAACAAAATCAATATATTACTAATATTTCTGAACTTATAGAATTGTCTAATAAAAAAATAGGGGAGTCTGAAATAGCGAATGCTTTTAAAGCAGATGATGAGATCGGTTTTTTCTTTGAGACATTACAAGAGATTCAAACACAATTGAATTCTTTTAAAACTCGAAATAATTAATATGGATTTAATATCCCCACCAGAAGAAGAAGTTCTGTTAACTAAAAAAGGAACTATACGCAAACGCAAGCCTAAAAAATCAATTTTGTATTTTACTTCTGATACTGAAGAAGCTATTATAGAATATTTAGCATCTAAAGATCAAGAAGAACGCAATCGTATATTTGATCAACGTATTGATTATGCTTTTCATAAATTAGCAGAAAATATTATTCATACATTTAAGTTTTATTATACTGATGTAGATACTATAAATGAGTTAAAACATGAAGTAGTTGCTTTTCTTTTAGAAAAACTTCATTTATATGATCAATCTAAAGGTAAAGCTTATTCTTATTTTGGAACTATCGCTAAGCGTTATTTAATTATTTATAATGAAAAAAATTATAAAAAAATTAAAGGTAAAGGTGATTTAGAAGAAGTAGATGAAGATAAAGTTATTGTTGAAGATTTAGTTCGTGAATCTAATAATGATGCTGATTTAAATGATTTTATTTCTTATTTTGTTCGTTATATGGATGTTCATCTTGAAAAATTTTTTCCAAGAGTTCAAGATCAGAAAACAGCAGATGTTATTTTAGAATTATTTCGTAAAAGAGAAAATTTAGAAATATTTAATAAAAAAGCTATTTATATCTACATTCGTGAAATGATTGATGTTGATACCTTTCAAATAACTAAAGTAATAAAAGTATTAAAAAAAGTATATTATAAGTTATACGATGAATATTACGAAACAGGATTTGTAAAAATCTAAAAAAATATATTTATAATAAAATAAATATTATGGATTTTGAACAAAAAATATTCGGAAATAAATCCTTTTCCGATCTTTTAAAAAATATATACGATAATTCTAGAGAAAAGGAAAAACAAATAAAAGATTTAATTACAAGTCTTAAACCTTTAGTAGCCGACACTCAGTCGGCTTTAATGGTTGTTCCATTAATTAAAGAATATCTTGACGTATCTGTTAAAAATGATGATTCATTAATCAAAATGGCAGGTATTGTACAACGTGCCATGGCTAATTCTGGAGGAAATGGAGATGATGCATTTTTAAGTGATGCTGAATTAGAACAATTAAGAGGTGAAGTACAAAAAATCGGAAATGAAGTAGCTAAACCTATAGAAACTAATGTCGACAATAGTAAGAATTAATCCTGGTGCACAAACCCAACATATAAATTCTAGTTATTCTAATACAAATAAGAATACCGAAAATATATATGGTCGTGTATTTCATGTAGTAAGAAATGATAAAGATTATGGATATTCAGATTGGACTAGTATAGGTAAAATATATTATGTTCCTGTAAATCAATCAACTCCTAAAAAAGAAGAAATAAATGATGTATTATTATCTCAATATGAAGATACATCAGCATTCCCTTTACTTCCATATATAACTTTTTTTCCTAAACAGGAAGAATTAGTTGTACTTCAAAAAATTCAAAATAGAAATTATTATTTATCCCCTGTAAATTTATATAATAGTCCTCATCATAACTCAGAAGCAACTAATAATATTAGAGAAGATGGAACTATCATTTTAGGTTCATATATTGAAGAACGACAAGTATTACCTTCATATCCATTTGAAGGTGACTTAATAATTAATGGAAGATGGGGACATGGAATAAGATTTAGTAGTACATTGCGATATACTGAATTGAATAATACTTGGAGTACATCTGGAGAGGTAGGTGATCCTATTATAAAAATAGTAAATGGTTATAGATATCCTAAAGATAATAATGGAAAACCTCATATAGAAGATATAAATAAAGATGATTCATCTATTTATATGACTTCAAACCAATCAATATTCTTATATCCTTCTCGCTTTATATCATCTAATCCAGTAACAGGACCTATAGTACCATCAGCATATTCACGCCCTCAATTATTATTAGTATCTGATCGTATAACATTATATTCTAAAGTAGACGAAATAATATTATGTGCTAATACTAACGTTGAATTAGCTGCAAAAAGAACTATTCATTTAGATTCTGATGAAAATATATTTTTAAATAGCCCTAAAGTATTTTTAGGAACTAATGAAAATTCTACTCCTAAAGAACCTGTATTATTAGGTAAACAAACAATTGATCTATTATCTGATCTTCTATCAGCATTAAATCAATTTTCATCAGATATAAAATTATATACTACTCAAGGAGAAGGTGTATCTAATCCTATAATTAATTCATCAGCTGATGCTTTAAGAGGAAAATTAAAAGGAATGCGAAAACGATTAATTAAAATTTATTCAAAAACAGTATTTGTAGCTAACTAAAATTATGGCTGAAAATGATAATCTAATTCCTTTAACTGATAAACCTAAAAAGGTTAAGAAAAAACCTTTTATTGTACGTACTGCTCGACGTATTGAGATTGAATTAGCCCAAGCTCAAATTAAAATTGAGATGCGTGAAATCAAAATTAAACGTGGGTTAGAATATAATAAAACTAAAAATAATCAAGAGTTTGATGAAGAAACTAAAAATAAAATAGTTGAAAACTTATATAAAGTTACTGATAAACAATTAGAAAATCTTCAAAAGAGATGGGATGAATTACAAGATGAACAATTAAAATTAAATGATCCTTTACCTCCTGAAGATAAAGAAATACTTGTAATTGTTGAAGATAATAAAAAAGAAGAACTAAAAGAAGAAGCAAACGAAAATAAAAATTATTGGAAAAGATTAAAAACAGCTGCAAAAAGTCTTGATGTAGTTGCTACTTTAAGTTTTGTTGTTACTATAGCTTTAGAATTTATATCTTTAAATAACTCTAAGTTAGATGATATAGTTACTGAAGTTAATAATGAAATAGCAAATGTTAAAACTAAACAAGATATAGATGCTGTTAAAGTAAAAAGAAATAATGCTTTAATTATTATTGGAATAAATGAAAAAAAATTATCCAATGTAAGAAGATATACCGAAATTCTAACTCTTATTACAGGTATATTAACTTTATTAGTAGAAGGACTTTCATTTTTACCTCCATTAGCTATAACAGGAGCTACAATTAGATTAATTAATAAATTAGAAAAAATATTATTTAAAATATTACCTTTTCTTCCAATACTATTATTAATAATATCTAAATTAGAAGAAAACCTAGCAGAAATAAAAGCTAAACTTCAGAATATTAGTGATATATTAGATAGTAATATTGAAAATTTATCAGCTAGTGAAATTCAAGATTTACTTAAAACTAGTGATTTAGGGTATTTAAATGGATATGATTATAAAGATTTTAAATTTTATATAAAAGAAGAAAAAGACGAAAAATTTGTTGTAAAAGGTAATAAACGAAGATATGCTGTAGCTGTTAATAAAGATGGAAATGAAGTGTTACAAACTAAACCTTCATTCACCCTTAATCCTCCAGTATTAGTTGAAGAATTAAAATTACAAATAGACCAAAAGGGTCTCGTAGCTTAATATTTATAATCATGAAAGTAGACGTATTTAAAAAACTTATTAAAGAAGCTGTACGTGAAGTCCTAAGAGAGGAATTATCACAGGTTAAACCTACTCCAATACAAGAAAATAAAACTATGAGTTTTACAACTCAAGATGTTGATATGGTAGCATATAGACAAAATTTAGCTGCTAGTATGGGTTTAACACCTCTATCATATCAACAATCAAAATCACAATCTACTTCAACAGGTAATCCGTATTTAGATATAATAGCTGAAACTGCGGCAAATATGACTCCTCAAGATTTAGCAGCTATGAGACAATATAACGAATAACTATGCCTATACCTCAAATAGTACGAGTTGATCCACTAGATTTACAAAAAAGTAGAGCTATAGGGGTCGCATTACCTTTTAATGGAGGGGGTGTATTTAAAAGTACTTTATCAACTCAAGCTCAAATCAAATCAAATTTAGTTAATCTTTTATTAACAAATAAAGGAGAAAGACCTTTTAATCCAAATTTTGGATCTGATTTGAAAAAATTACTATTTGAACCTTTAACTGATGTTTTAACTAATAGTATTAAAGAGAATATATTAAGAAGTATTAATACTTTTATTCCTGATATTATAGTTACTAGTATGGATATTATTCCTAATACTGAAGGAAATAGTATAACTGCTATGGTTTCATACAGATTAAGAATTTCAGGAACTAAAGATAAAATTTATATAGATTTTAGTACAATATAATGGCAAACAATATCAAAGATATAAAATATATAAACAAAACATTTAGTGAGTTTAAAACATCACTTAATGAATTTGCTAAAACTTACTTTCCAGATACATACAATGACTTTTCAGAAGCATCTCCTGGAAATATGTTTATTGAAATGGCTGCCTATGTGGGTGATGTTTCATCATTTTATATTGATGCTCAAATTCAAGAAAACTTTTTAAATTTAGCTAAAGAAAGAGAAAGTTTATATAATTTAGCATATTCATTTGGATATCGTCCTAAATTATCATATGCTGCTACTACTAAAATAGATATATTTCAATTAGTTCCTTCAAATGCTGGAAATATTAATTTAAATTATGCTTTACTAATCCCGGCTAATACTACAGTAACTAGTAATATAGATTTTTCTAAATTTATTACAATAGAAGATGTTGATTTTTCATCTACTTCTTCCGCTGATATAACATATTATAATGAAGATTTTTTCCTTATGAAAAAATCAGTTAATGTTATATCTGCAGAAATAAAATCAACAAATGTAAACTTTCCAGTAAATAGTAAATTTGCTTCTACTACTATTCAAGATAGTAATTTAATTCAAATATTAGAAGTTACGGGAAGTGATGGAGATAAATGGTATGAAGTCCCTTATTTAGCTCAAGAAACTATTTTTGAATCTGTAAATAATGCTAATGCTTCTACAACAGGAATCGATTATTTACTTAAACTTAAAAGAGTACCTAAACGTTTTGTTACTAGAATCAAATCAACAGGTTCTATTGAACTTCAATTTGGTTCTGGAGTATCTAATAAATTAGATACAGATATAATTCCTAATTTAGATAATATTAATTTAGGATTAATACCTAGTGTATCTGATAACATTGAAAATTATAATAAAGCATCTACATTTTTTACTAAAAATTATGGTATAGCTCCATCAGGAGATTTACATATTAAATATCTTGTAGGTGGTGGATTACAAGCAAATCTCTCAGCTAATACTTTAACATCTTTAGATACTACAAATGCTTCTAGTTGGTTTAAATTTAATCCTACTGATACTGAATTAAGAAATAGAATAATTGAAAATATATTAGTTAATAATCCTGAACCAGCTACTGGAGGTAGAGGAGGTGATACAATTGAAGAAATTCGTCTAAATACGTTAAATTCATACACATCTCAAAATCGAGCAGTAACTAGAGAAGATTATATTGTTAGAACTTTAAGTTTACCTGCTAGATACGGTAATATAGCAAAAGCATATATAACCCAAGAGACATATAATAATACAGGTAATCTACTTAGTGAAAACCCTTTAAGTTTAGATTTATTTATTTTAGCTTACAATACAGATAAAAAATTAATAACTGCAAATGATACACTAAAAAATAATTTAAAAACATATTTAAATGAATATAGAATGATAACTGATTCTATTCATATTAAAAATGCTTTTTATATTAATGTAGCTATTAATTTTGAAATTAATTCAGATCCAAGTTATAATAATAGAGAATTGTTAGCTAATTGTATATCTCAAATAAAAGATTATTTTAACATAGACTCATGGCAAATAAATCAACCTATTATATTATCTGAGATTAATGCGCTTCTTTTAAAAGTACCTGGTGTTAGATCAGTACATAAAGTAGAAATAATAAATAAATATGGAGGTGATTATTCTCAATATGGGTATGATATCCACGCAGCTACTAGAAATGGTATTTTATATCCATCAATAGATCCTAGTATATTTGAAGTTCGCTTCCCAGATAATGATATAAACGGTAGAATAATTACTAATTAATAATGGCAGTATATAAATTATTTCCTACAAAAGATGCTTCTATATATTCATCTTACCCTACTAAAAATTCTGGGTTAGATGAAATATTAGATATAAGTATATATAAATCTATAGAAGATACTGGTGAAGTTTCTAGGGCATTAATAGCCTTTTCAAATAATGAAATAACAGATTTATTAACTAATAAAATAGCTTCTTCTAATTACAAAGCATATTTAAAATTATATTTAGCTAATGCATCTGAAATCCCATTAGATTATACTATATATTGTCATCCAATATCTGGTTCTTGGAATATGGGAGTAGGACGTTCGGCTAATGTTCCTTCTACTACTGAAGGAGTAAGTTGGAAATATAGAGATACACTAAGTGGTAGTATATTTACATCATCCGTAGCTAATGCTACTAATGCATATAATGGAACTAATATAGGAGGTGGAAGTTGGTATACTGGAAGTAATTTAGTTTCTACTCAATCATTTAATTATACTACTAATAAAGATATAGAGTTAGATGTTACTAATGCTATTAGTTCTAGTTATTATCAAAATGGATTTATAATTAAACATTCATCTTCTTTAGAATTTACAACAGGTTCATCTTTTGAAACTAAATATTTTTCAACAGATACTCATACTATTTACCCTCCATGTTTAGAATTTAGATGGAACGATTTTACCTATTCTACAGGTTCATTAACAACAGTTCAATCTGATAATATAGTAATATCTTTATCTAATAATAAAAAAGAATATCAAGAAGATTCTGTTAATCGTTTTAGGGTAAATGCAAGAGATAAATTCCCTACTAGGACATTTCAAACCTCTTCATTATATTTAAATTCTAAATTATTACCTACTTCATCATATTATGCTGTAAAAGATATTAAAACCGAAGAATTTGTAATAGATTTTGATACTACTTTTACCAAACTATCAGCTGATTCAAGAGGTAATTATTTTGATTTATATATGAGTGGATTACAACCTGAAAGATATTATCAAATTTTAATTAAATCAATAATAAGTGGAAGTACAGTAATATTAGAAGATAATAATTATTTTAAAGTTATAAGATAATGGCTAATATATCATTTAATTCAAATACTTTTTCAAGAGATGATTTTGAAAAATTAGTTGATACTAGATTTACCCAATTATTAAAACCCTCAACTGGTACTGATACATCATTTACAATTGATGAGTTTTTTACATTATATGATGATTTATTCTATCAGATATCTCCAGAAGGAGATGTTCAATCTCATAGATTTATTTTAAATAAAACCGCTGAGTATTTAGGTGTAAAAATCAATGAGGAATCAAACATTCAAGCCTTATTGGATGAAATAACATTATTAAAACAAGAATTATTAGAAGCTAATAAATCTTTAGGAAGTATAAATAATAAATAATGGCGGATAATATTAAAATTATAGGAGATGTAAGCAGTATTCGAAGATTATCTCGTATAAATGATGAAGATTTAAATTTAATACAAACATCTCCCCAAAATAAAACTTTTGGAGCTAAAGAAGATTATATACAATATACAATATATGATGATCAGGGAGAAGTATTATATTCAATAAACGATTATTCACAATATAAACTTCCTACAAACTCATTCTTAACCCCAGAAGGTGAATATCCTGTAATTGAAATAAATCCAGTTAAAGATTTAGAAGATATTGGATATATATCGGGTCAATTTACTACTCAATATAATTTTAATAAATCAGTAATATCAGGTCCTACACCTATATTATTTATAGATGAAATATCTGAAGATAGAACCGAAATTAGATTTAATTCTACTTTTCTTTCAACAGCCCAATTAACATCTTGGGGTGAATATTTGGGTTCATCTATAGAAAATAATACTGAACAAACTAATTTTATTTTAAATTTTCCGGATAATCTACAATTTTTAATAATAAATGTTGCAATCGATTTTGATTCACCAACCCCAACCTTATTATTAAAATTATATAATCCCCTCCCATTAGAAATATCAGAAAAAACATTAGGTTGGATTAGTGAAGAAATCATCGAACCATATGTGTTTACAGTAAATTTAGATTCTTCTGTAATCTTACCCCCACCACCCCAATTAAAAGGTCCTAATTTTGATATAGATTTAGATATTAAACAAAATGTAGCGACAAAATATGAAAGTTATAGCTCACTAGTATCTTCGTTAACTGGTTCTTCTTATCATCGAGTATTAAATTATATGAATGATAATTCGTATGATTTAAATATTGATTATACTTCATTTGATAATTTCATTCATTTTAGCTCAGCTAAAAAACGTTTAGAAATATTTTATAATAAAGTAAAACAAATTGAAGATTATAATACTGATATTAATATCATTTTAGCTTCAACTTCTATATTAAAAAATGAAGAAACAGCGTCCATCAAATTAAAAATTGATGAAATTGCTAAAAATTTCGATGGGTTTGAAAATTATATGTATTTTGAATCAAGTTCATATGCTTGGCCTAAAACAAATAATATAAAACCTTATACTTTATTATCTACTAGTTCATTAATAACTAAAAATTGGTATAACTTATATACAGGATCTGCTGAAGTTTATGATGAAAGCAACTTAGATCGTTTATATAATATAATACCTGAATATATTAAATTTGATCCTGAAAATTATCAACCATATTTTGATTTTATCGATATGATTGGTCATTATTTTGATAATGTATGGATCTATATTACATCAATTAATGAATTATATAATGCTGATAATAATTTAGAAAAGGGTATTTCTAAAGATATAGTATATGATGCTTTAAAATCTATAGGTGTTAAACTTTATAATAGTAAAGGAGATAATGAATTTGATGATTATATTGGAGGTTTAAATTCTGGTAGTACTTTATTTTCAAATGATTTTTCTGCAACTAGTAGTTATTTAAATAATATTCCAAAAAAGGATTTATTATCTGAATTATATAAAAGAATATATCATAATATCCCTTTATTATCTAAAACTAGAGGAACAAAAGCAGGGTTACAAAATTTAATAACTACTTTTGGAATTACAAGTAGTATATTTGAACCTAAAGAATTTGGAGGTGATTTTAAATATGATAGATTAAAAGGTCATAATCATCTTGCTGGTAAAATACATATAGTTAATAATCAAATAACAGGTAGTGTTTTATCCCCATTTATTTCTTTAAACCAACCTGTAACATCTTCAGCTTTAGTACAATCAACAGATTTACATTTTGTTGACTTATCATTTAGTCCACAACATACTCAAAATGATATAATTTCTGCATCTGTAGCTCGTACTCATACAACATTTTCAATAGATGATTATATTGGAGACCCTAGATATCTATATACAGATTCATATACTGAGTTAGTTAATGAAAATCAAGATCACACTATAACATCAGGGAGTATACCTTATAGATTAGATTATAAAGGATTCTTTGAATTAGTAAAATATTTTGATAATAGTTTATTCAAAATGTTAAAAGACTTTGTTCCTGCAAGAACAAACCCAATAACAGGTATATCAATTAAATCCCCCGTACTTGAACGAAATAAAATAAAGTCATACAAACCTAAAATAAATGAAGAAATAGTTTATGATGCTGTTTATAATGCACCTATTATTTCTGAAGATAGAGATTATCATTATGATTTTATCGAAGGCAATAAATCTAAATTTTACACTGGAGAATTTACTGGTTCGTATGCTAATATAAATTATCATTTTGAATCAACAAATCCAAATCCATACTTATTTCCATCAAAATCAATTGATATAAACGAATTTAATCATACTGATTTTAATATTACTTTAAATAATGTATCTTCAAGTATATTATCTAAAAATAGATCAAGATTAGAAGATATATATGTTACTTCTAAGGTATTAAAAAGTGGGATTGAATTTACATCAAGTGCTGAATTGCAAGATAGTTATAACTCATTATTAGGGCATCAACGTTCTCGCTATGAAGGAACAAAATTATCTAGTTTAACATATAATAATTACACATCAGCATCGGCAACATATAGTGGAGATAATTCATATGGTCGAACAGCAGTTATTGATAAAAATACTAAGAAGATAGGTTTATTTACTCAAATTGTTGAAAATCCATATTTTGGTACTCCTAAAAGAAATAATGTTGTATTAAGGTATTTAGTTGATGCTGAAGGAAATTTAACTGAATTAAATAAGAAAAATAAACATTGGGAAGAGGTTCAAAATATATTTAAAGCAGGAACAACATCTACTGTTGCTTTATTTGATAATCAAAAATTTTCAAATCAAAAAGTAACAGATGGTATTAAAAATATATATAATAGTGGATATTCTTATTCTCCTATTTTATATGCAAGTGAAACCGATGAAAGATTATATTTTAACTATACTGGAGATAGTTTATCAAAATTATTTAAAATCTCTACAAAAGGAGGTGCTATCATAAATGCTCTACCAGTAGTATATCCAATAACTTCAGGTAACAAAATATTTGATTTATTTAGTGTAAACACAGATATTTTAGATGATAAATATCAAGAAGGCAACGCATACCTAACTTCAGCTCCTAATACTTTCACAACATATAGTATTGCAGAATCAGGCCAACAGTTATTTTCTGCTAATTTTGATGTCAAAGTAACATTTGGTAGTGTTAATCAAAGTGGTTCTTTTACTTTCAATATTAATAAAGTAGGATCAGGTCCATTAACAAATGGTTCTAAAACTTTAGCTTTTACTTCTTCATATCAAGCAGTAGTAGAATTAAATAACACAACATGGAAATACGCTATTATAACTGGAGATGGAAATGGTAGTATTTTTACTACTACTGAAGAAACTAAAGTATATAGATCTGATAATAATGCTTTATATCAAACCTTCCCAGTAGGTACTAAATTTAGACAAATTACCGTAGCCCCAATAGCATTCCCTCAAGGAGATGGTGGGTATCGACTTCAAGGTTCTAGAATTGTTTGGGTAACAAATGATCCATATACTGAAAATTATTTTTCAAGTATAGGAAGTATAGCATATGGTGCAGGTCCAAGTACCCCAGCAATATATGATTTACCTAATAACTCAATAAGAAAATTCTATTATAGTTTTAATAATTTATTATCTCAAACTAAGACTTTTAGTGTTGAAACACTATATAGTGAATTTGCTTTAAATGATGGAGTAGCATTTGAATTTATTACAGGAAGTGAAGGTTTTAATACTAATGGATTTATAGCTGAAATATTACCTGGAGGAACGTTAACTAATTCATTAGCAACAAATCAAACAGGTCTTAACCCATATGCTACTAGTTCATTAAACCAATTTATATCTGGTTCATCTGGTAATAATACTATAATATTAAGTAGTGAGTTAAGTTATTTTCAAAATTATCAATTTGTTCCTAGTGGAAGTAATATAATTAAAAATTCACTTTATGATTCATTTGGTTTAAAAAATGGAGATGTAAATTATGTTTTTTCTCCTAAACCTGGGGATGTAGTTATATTATATTATGGAGGTGTTGGAAATTTTATAGAATCTAATATAGCATCAGTAACTAAAATTAATGGGAAAATTAACATCACTTTAACAACAACATTACCGAGTGCATTACGTCTTCCTTCTTATAATCCAAATCCAATAGATAAATTTTTAATATTAAGTAAAATTAATGATGAAAATAATATGATTCTAACTTTCATCAAACCAGATGGAGAAACATCATTGGGATTAATAATTCCTAATGATATTCACCCTGATGTACTTAATAATATAGATACAATAACAAAAGAAGTAAAACAAAAATTAATTGATTTAGGTTCAACTAATATTGGGGGGCAATTTTAATTAATATTTTTTATAATATATATATTTATACGAAAATAATAGATAAATTATGGCAATTTTAAATAACACTACAGTAACAGTAGATGCTATATTAACTAAAAAAGGACGCGAGTTATTAGCAAGAAATGATGGTTCTTTTCAGATTACTCAATTTGCTCTAGCCGATGATGAAATTGATTATACTTTATATAATCCAACTCACCCATCAGGCTCTGCATTTTATGGCGAAGCTATTGAAGCTATGCCTATGATGGAAGCATTTCCTGATGAATCTCAAATTATGAGATATAAATTAGTAACTTTACCTCGTGGTACTTCTAAATTACCTGTTATTTCTTTAGGCTATAATACAATATCATTACGTCAGGGAGCTTCATTAACAATTACTCCTCAAACATTAAATTATTTAGGTTCTACTTCTACATTTGAGGCTAATGGATATACAGCAACTATTGCTGATATTAGATTATTATCAGCATTTAATGGTACTGGACTAACTTTAATATCTCCAATGTCTGATTTAAATACTACTACAGGTACAAAATTAAGTAAATCTGAATTAGGTACTTCATTTACCTTAACAGGTACTACAATTAATACATTATTCGGCACTTCATTAACTCAACTATCAACAACCATTACAGTTACTGGTAGAGATTCAGGTGCTAGAATAACAATTCCAGTAAATATAATTAAAGTAAATAACTTATAATATGTCCTTTATTAGATACAATACTGATGATTCAGTAATAAGTTCAGAAACTATAGTAAGAGGAGCATGGACTAATGATACTGCTAGTTTAACTTCATTCTATACATCTAGTATAGTTACTAGCTCTTATTATTTGAATGTGTATGATACTTCAACTACATCCTCTTTACAATTCACTATTCAATACGGACACGTAAGCGGAAGTGGTTCTACATTATTAAACCCTTCAGTAAATGGAGTTACTCCATCTCGTATTACTTATGGTCAATACAGAAGCTTAATTTATAATGATGAAAATTCATCATTTAATTTTGGAGGTAAAACTTCAGAACACTTTTATGCATTATCAATAGCTCGTTCTAAATATAAAGAATCTATTAAACCCGGATCTTTATCTTTAAAATTATATTCTGGATCATCGGCTTTAGTATTAACTGATGACAGCATAGTTAATGGATCGGTTACTAACTTTATAGGTTCTAATCGTTATTATACTTTAATTTCCGGTAGTGCTGGTGTCGCGGCTACTGCTGCTTTGAATGGAGTTAGTGGTAGTTATGGATTACTATTTCCTGATTTAGGAGTTATTTTATTAAATGCTCGTGCTTTAGATGTTCCTGCAGTTAATGGTGGTATTGGATTTATGTCTAATACTGGAAGTAACGTTACAGGAAATCCAAATAATTTCCAAATGTTTAAAGTAATAAGTGGATCAAATGGAGTATATGGTTTTACACTTCAATCCCAAGAAACCGTGTCATCGCGTTATTTCTTTACTAGAGTTAAAAATAGTGACTTTAATTATACAACTAATCCATCTATTATAAATGAAAGTGGTAGTTTATTATACGATACATTAATAGACAATCCTCAAACATATATTAGTACTGTGGGTATGTATAATGATAATAATGAGTTATTAGCAGTAGCTAAATTATCTCGCCCTTTAATTAAAGACTTTACTAAAGAATCTTTAATAAGAATTAAACTAGATTACTAAAAAACGCTATAAATGGCTTCATTTAAAAGGTTAAAACGATCAGATGTAATATCTGTACCATATGTAGCTAATAAAAAATGGTTTTTTGAGTATTGCCCATATCCTGAAAACGATCAATATATCAAAATATTTAAAGGAACCAACTTAACTGGTTCCTTTTCATTAGATGAAGATCCAATCACTGAAGGACAATATGAGAGATTAGTATACTCTCAAATTAATCACTTATTCTATCAGCAATATTCACCCAGTGTTGAGTTACTTGACACTGGATCCTTATTGCGTTCTTTATACTATGACAATCAATCCCAAGTAAGAGCAACAGGTTCTTATTTTGATTATAATGAAAATCCGGGATTAATAAAAAATTTCCCTACAGGATCTAATGAGGGTATTCGTGTATTATCTATAGATCAAGATCTATACGGTCAACAGATTCTTCCATACCATTTTGAATTAACTTCATCTGTTTATTCTGTTAAAGATGATGGAAATGGAAATCTAATTGATACTAAAAATTCAAATACTCATATAGGTAATATTTTTTATTCTCATGGTTTGTGTATAATAACAAACCAAGATTATCAATTAATGTTTCCTTTAACTCCATTAGCAAAATATAAAAGTGTTACATACTTAGATACGGATACTAATAGAGTAATTAATCTTATTCCTAATACTGATGGTAGAGGTGGAACTATAGATATTACTAGTATAGTTTTATCTGGTGAAAATGCTGATTTTTTTGATGTAAACAGTAATGGAACTGTAAAATTTGATGATTTAGGTTTAGGATCATATCCTGTAACCTATACTATAAATTCAACATTACCTGGAAGTAGTTGCTCTGATAAAGTTTTATTAAGCAATGAAGCAACTTTAAAAGTTAATGTAATAAATAATTGCGCGTTTAAAATAAGTGTAGTAGAAAAACCTTTATAAGGTTAACAGTAAATAAATGAGAAGATATACAGTAACACTTACAGTTAATAACAAGTCAGGTCCTTTTAATATATTTTATAATAATAATATATTAGCATCTTTAGTTAATGGGGGATTGGCAAGTAATATAAGTGCTGCTTCGTTAGTTAGTGGGATTGATATTCTAGTTGGAGATGATGTAACTAGTATTGATGTAATGAATTTAAAGGAAACATGTAATAACTTTGAATCTTATTACCCGAATATTACACCTATGCCAACTCCGAGTACTACTCCTTCTAACACACCTACCCCAAGTATAACGCCATCATTTACAGTAACCCCTACAATTACTGCAACTCCATCTACTACAGCAACAAATACTCCTACAGGTACACCAACTCAAACCCCAACAGCTACAGTAACAGCATCTCCTACAGGAACTCCAACACAAACACCAACACAAACCCAAACTACTACATTAACTGCTTCTCCAGGTGCTTCACAAACACCGACACAAACTTTAACACAAACTGCTACACCAACTCCTTCAGTTACTGCTACTAATACTGCTACACCAACTCCAACAGTAACTAAAACTTCAACCCCAACCCCATCTCCAACCCAAACAAATACTCCAACTCCATCAGTTACAAATACTCAAACACCAAGCATAACACCATCATTCTCTCCAACTCCAACAAATACTGGAACTCCTACAAATACACCTACAGTAACTCCTACATCAGGTTACTTATGTAATACTCCAATAAGTGGAGGATATGCTGAAACAGCTAATGATTATTTAGTATATGTTGGTGCAATTAATGGAACAGTAACATTTAACTTAAATGTTAATACAATTTCTGATACATTTAAATTATATTATCCAAATAATACATTATTAAGAACATATTCTCCATCTAATGGTATAGTACGTGATACTCTTTATTTAGATGGTACTTCAAACTATATTAGAGTAAATGTTGATTCGTCTACTAGTATAGAAACATTGTGGTCATTTATGGTAGAATGTCCTATTGAACTTAGTCAAACCCCAACTCCAACAGGCACACCAACTCAAACCCCAACAAATACTCCATCTCCTACAGTTCCAAACTGTGGAAACGGATTTAGTGGTAGTTATTCACCACAACCTCAAGAATTTAATGTTTATGTAGGTGCATTTGGTGGAAACGCTACATTTGAGTATAACAACTATGAATTAGCAGATACGCTTCAATTATATTACGGTTCTAATTTAATTGCAACTTATAATAATACAGGCTCTAATGTTGAAACTATTAGTTTAAATGGAACTTCAAACTATGTTACTGTTAAAGTAACTTCATACAATGATATAGAAACATTATTTAACTTTAAGTTATCTTGTCTATCTATAACACAAACTCCAACTCCATCAGTTACAGCTACTAATACTGCAACTCCAACAAATACAATAACTAATACAATAACTTCTACAAATTCACCAACTCCTACAAAAACACCTATAAATTCACAAACTCCAACACCAACAGTTTCACCGTCTGCTACTAGCACTCCAAGTGTAACACCTACTCAAACATCTACTCCATCTAACACACCTACAGGAACTCCTACTAATACACCAACCCCAAGTGTTACTCCAAATGAAACACCCACTCCTACTTCTACAAATACACCTACTCCAAGTGTAACTGAAACTACAACATCAACTCCAACCCCAACTCCAACAGTTACAATGACAGGTACTCCTACAAATACCCCAACTAATACTCAAACTCCTACAAATACAAATACCCCATCTAAAACTCCAACAAACACTCCTACTAATACACCTACTAACACTGCTTCTAATACAGTAACTCCTACAAATACTCCATCTGTAACTCCAACAAGAACTCCAACAAATACACCTACTCCATCAATAACTCCTTCAGGAACACCTACTAATACGCCAACACAAACTGGAACACCTACTAATACACCGACTAAATCAGTAACTCCAACAGTTACTCCTACTAATACAAGAACTCCATCTAATACCCCTACAGGTACTCCTACTAATACTCCATCTAATACAGCAACAATAACTGCTACTCCTTCAATCACCCCAACTCAAACTCAAACTCCAACAAATACTCAAACCCAAACTCAAACTGGAACACCTACCAACACTCCTACTAATACAGTAACACCAACAAGAACTCCTTCAATGACTCCAACTAATACAGGAACTCCAGTAAATACTCCAACTTCTACTCGAACACAAACTCCAACCCCAACAACAACATTAACAGCTACCCCAACTCAGACCCAAACCCAAACTCAAACAACTACAGCAACACCTACCCCAACTCCAACAATAGTTGGTTTAGTTATTACTAATGTAACTTCGGATTGTAATTCAGGTAACTTTACTATAGATGTATCAGGTGGTACTTCACCATTTGAATATAGTATTGATAATGGAACTACTTATACTTCTCCAACATCATCCCAAACATATACATTTACTGGAGTGACTAACCCAATTGTTAATCCAGCAGTTAGAGATTCTTTAGGTAGTATATATTATGGAACACAAATAGATTGTGGTAATCCAACAGTTACCTTCTATCCTATTTATACTACATATAATTCAGAAGGATATATATTAGATTCACAATCTAATCAAAATACTGAACCATTCACAATAACAGCTCCAGTAGGTGAAACATATACAGTATCAGCAATTGCTCAAGGTGATACTAACTTCTTAGGATGGTCTAGATTTGGAAATTTAGATAACGGACCAGTAATTACCTCACAACCAGGATACCAACATACTGTCGTTAATAGTGAAACTATATTTGGTATATTTGAATCAGAAGTTGCTGTAGCTATACCATTATGTTATAATAATTTCACTTCAACTACTTTAAACTCTGAAGAACAATCAGTAGTATGTGAATGTTCAGGATCAAATTCTGTAATATATGTTGATAAAAATAGTTATACTGCTAATTCAGGAAGTTATTATGGGTTAACTTGGTATAATAATAGTAGCTTAACATCATTAGCTCCTAATGGATATTATAAACTCCCAATAAACCAGACAAATCCAAATCCTCCAATATTTATTGTAAATAATGGAACCCCAACACTATACGGTAGTTGTGATGGAGTCGCAATAAATTGTGTGTAGTATAAAAAATAAATCAATATGCCTTTAAGTAATTCTCATGTTTTTAATTACCAGAACTCTGATTTTACTTCTGGTACGGCTACACCTTCATATTCTTCTCCTTCATCAAAGAATTTTACTAAAGGATTAGTATATGCAAATAAATCGAAAACTTTAGAATTATTAAGTTCAGATTATGGATATGTAACTTTCGATATAACTTATTCTGGAAGTGCTCCATTTGCTGCAGTAACCTTTTCTACATCAAATAAATCAAATATATCTATTGGATTTGATCTAGACGATATATTCAATCCTTTAATCGAAGGTACCCCTTATGGATATGATGTAAAATTACAATCAGGAATTAAGAAAAGAATATATGTTATAGTTAATCATGATGATAATATAACTACTAATTTACTTAATATTCATACAAGTATTGGAAAAAATAATGGAACTAATGTTGGCAATAATTCTATAACTGTTGAATATGATTGTACATTACCATTATATAAATTTAATAGTGGAATGCATGTATATTCTCCATATGATGCTGCTAATTCCCCAAGATTAACAACTACTTTATATTCACGATTTGCCGACCCTAATTCTTGGGTAGGTAAAAAAATATGGTCAACCGCTGATTTTAGCCATCCGGCATATCCCTATTATTATAGTCCTAATGGTTATACTAAAGTATTTAAAGTAGGAAATGCACTTGATAGAGCTTATGGAACTAAAGAACAATATACAGTTGAGCAAACTTTATGGAGATCTATTAGAGGTAAAGATCCTATTATATCAAAACAAGATTTAGGCCCCCAAAAATGGGAAAACACTTCAGATGATAGTACTGATGGATGTGTTGATGTTTTAATGTCTAAAGTAGGAATAGTTACTCAAGAAATAACAAAATCATCACTTGTTCAACCATCAAAATATAAATATTTATTAGGATATAATTCAACTTCTAAACAAAGTTCTAACGATAAATTTTTCAATAAATTTGTATTTGCTCAAGAAAAAAATTATCCTATAACAGGAATTAGACATGCTATTTATAAATTAAGTGCTGGATTTATACGTGGGATTGAAACCAATATAGGATTAAAACCTGAAGATGGATTAACAATTGGAACCGGTATTCCTGCTGGTCTTGGTGCAATTGCTGGAATTTTAGATTTAGCTTTTGATGGAATATTTACTTCATGGGTTGCACAAGGAGGTCCTTTTGGTCAGTGGGTTGCAAAAATATTAGTTGCTAAATTACTACCTTTCCTTACAGTAGGTGGAGCTATTGTAGCTGTTTTAGCTATTATAGCTATTATATCATTACTTGCAAATCAAACAAAAGTAATCAGTCAAATTTGTACTCGTTTATTACATCATTATTCTAATTCACCTTATATATTAAGTGGTAACTCATTATACAGAAATAAATCACTAACAACTTTAAATAATGGGTATTATTGTGATGGGGTATATTTTTATACTCAAACAGGAGGTTCTATTGTTAGTAAAGAATTATCTTCTACTACTAGTTTAACAGATGAAAGCCCAGCAATAAAAACAGCGTTTGAATATTCATTAGATGGTGATAATCCAACATATGTAACTAAAATAGATCGACTATTAATTCTTCCCTACTTATCTGGTATTCCTATAGAATATTCTTCAGGTTCTGTTTATTATAGTGCACCAACATCACAAATAGTTAATATATACCCTAAAGGAGGATTATCAACAGTTTCATCTCCTACTAAAAACGTTTCATTAGATGCTAGTTCTTCAATTAGTTTTACTAGCCAAGCAGAAGCTGATAATTTAGCTTCAAGTTCTTTAGGTACTATAATAACATTTGTAACCGGTTCAGCATCTAGTTCATTTAGTTATTCATCCCCATTAACTGGAAGTGCATTAGGTGGATTTCAAAGTGCTTTTACTCACGATATTAAAATAGAAAACAATCCCACATTATCAGATGTATATTATAATAATATAGATAATAATGGGCTTACAATAGGTAAAACATTATATTTTGATCCCCTAGGAACTCTCCCAGCATTAAATGGTTTTTACGCTACTGGTTCATCTACTTATTATAGAACATTTTATCAAGTATCAAGTGGATCTGT
>JACCDN010617072.1_pt1 | contig 22902 bp, 24 predicted proteins | sample 7441691 | NCBI WGS metagenome assembly JACCDN01 (sample SAMN15323439, study PRJNA562643) | freshwater metagenome | isolation source: river surface water | place: USA:Blue River Watershed | collected 2017-08-16 | reverse complement strand
GCATCAGCGGCGTGCCGGGCGTGGGCAAGTCCACCCTCATCGAAAACTTTGGCCTCTACCTCATCGAGCAGGGACATCGCGTGGCCGTGCTGGCCATCGATCCGTCCTCCACCTTGAGCGGTGGCTCCATACTGGGCGACAAGACCCGCATGGAGCGGCTGTCTGTGCATCCCAAGGCCTACATCCGACCCAGCCCATCCAGTGGCAATCTCGGCGGTGTGGCGGAGAAGACCCGCGAGGCCATGCTGATTTGCGAGGCCGCAGGCTATGACGTGGTCATCGTCGAGACCGTGGGGGTGGGCCAAAGCGAAATCGCTGTGGCCAACATGACCGATGTCTTTGTGCTGCTGCAATTGCCCAATGCGGGTGACGACTTGCAGGCCATCAAAAAAGGCGTGATGGAGTTGGCCGACCTGGTGCTCATCAACAAGGCCGACATTGATCCCGACGCAGCCACGCGCGCACAAGCGCAGATCACCAGCGCCTTGCGCTTGTTGGGCATGCACGGTCATCCGGATCGCTCCGCTGCGGCGCATGGGGGAGAAGACGCCCCAGCGGCCTGGACCGCCCAAGTCATGCCCATCAGTGCCTTGCAGGCCAAAGGCTTGGCCCCGTTGTGGCAAGCGCTGTGTCAATTTCAGCACCTGCAGCAAGCCCGGGGTGAATGGTCGGCTCGCCGACAGCAGCAAGCCCTGGCGTGGATGTGGGAGCGCATCCACAGCGAACTGGTTCATCACTTTCGAGAGCACACCCAGGTCAAAGCGATGTTGCCGGCCTTGCAGCAACAAGTGCTGGCCGGTGAGATCGCCCCCTCCACCGCTGCGCGGCAGTTGCTGGCCGCGCAAAAGACCTGATCCTTCAACGACCCCCATTTTTCCCCGGAGAGCATCCCATGCAAGACATCATTGAACAGCTAGAGAAAAAGCGTGCTGCGGCCCGATTGGGTGGCGGCCAAAAGCGCATCGATGCGCAGCATGCCAAAGGCAAGCTCACCGCGCGTGAGCGCATCGAGGTCTTGCTCGATGAGGGCACTTTTGAAGAATGGGACATGTTTGTCGAGCACCGCTGCAACGACTTTGGCATGGCCGACAACAAAATCCCGGGCGATGGCGTGGTCACCGGATACGGCATGATCAATGGCCGACTGGTGTTTGTCTTCAGCCAGGACTTCACCGTCTACGGAGGCGCCTTGTCAGAGACGCATGCGGAAAAAATCTGCAAGATCATGGACCAGGCAATGAAGGTGGGAGCGCCGGTCATTGGCCTGAACGACTCGGGCGGCGCGCGCATTCAGGAGGGCGTGGCCTCGCTGGGCGGTTATGCCGATGTGTTCCAGCGCAATGTGATGGCCTCGGGGGTCATTCCACAGATCAGTTTGATCATGGGACCCAGCGCAGGCGGTGCGGTGTATTCGCCCGCCCTCACTGATTTCATCTTCATGGTCAAGGACAGCTCCTACATGTTTGTCACCGGCCCCGAGGTAGTCAAGACCGTGACGCACGAGGAAGTCACCGCCGAGGAGCTTGGCGGCGCCTTGACCCACACCACCAAAAGCGGTGTGGCCGATATGTCCTTTGAAAACGATGTGGAGGCGCTGCTCATGCTCCGGCGCCTCTACAACTACCTGCCCCTCAACAACCGCGAAAAAACGCCGGTGCGCCAAAGTGGCGACCCGATAGATCGCATGGACTTGAGCCTGGACACGCTGGTGCCGGACAACCCCAACAAGCCCTACGACATGAAAGAGCTCATCCTCAAGACGGTGGATGACGGCGATTTCTTTGAGCTGCAGCCCGACTACGCCAAGAACATCATCACCGGCTTTGCACGCATGGATGGACAGACAGTGGGCATCGTGGCCAATCAGCCCCTGGTGCTCGCAGGTTGTCTGGACATCAAGAGCAGCATCAAGGCTGCGCGCTTTGTCCGCTTCTGTGATGCCTTCAACATCCCGGTGATCACCTTTGTGGACGTGCCTGGCTTCATGCCCGGCACGACTCAGGAGTACGGCGGCATCATCAAGCATGGCGCCAAGCTCTTGTATGCCTATGCGGAATGCACCGTGCCCAAGGTCACCGTCATCACCCGCAAAGCCTATGGCGGTGCTTACGACGTGATGTCCTCCAAGCACTTGCGCGGCGACGTGAACTTTGCCTGGCCCAATGCCGAAATCGCGGTCATGGGTGCCAAAGGGGCGGTGGAAATCATCTTCCGAGAAGACAAGGGCGATCCCGAAAAACTCGCCGCCCGTGAGGCGGAGTACAAGGCCCGTTTTGCCAACCCGTTTGTTGCCGGTGCCAGGGGCTTCATCGACGATGTGATCCAACCCCACGAAACCCGCAAACGCATTTGCCGCAGTCTGATCATGCTCAAAGACAAGCAAATCGAAAATCCGTGGCGCAAGCACGGCAACATTCCCCTTTGAGCGCGGCAGGAGACAACATCATGTTCAAGAAAATTTTGATTGCAAACCGGGGTGAGATCGCTTGCCGAGTCATCGCCACCGCACGCCGCATGGGCATTCAGACCGTGGCTGTGTATTCCGAGGCCGACAAAGAGGCCAGGCATGTCCAATTGGCCGACGAGGCCGTGCTGCTGGGTCCGGCGCCATCGCGCGAGTCCTACCTGGTGGCCGACAAGATCATTGCGGCCGCCAAGGCCACCGGTGCACAGGCCATTCATCCGGGTTACGGCTTCTTGTCCGAGAACGAAGCTTTCTCCAAGCGCTGCGAGGAAGAGGGCATTGTTTTCATAGGTCCCAAGCACTACAGCATCGCGGCCATGGGCGACAAGATCGCCTCCAAGAAGTTGGCCAACGATGCCAACGTCAACACCATTCCGGGCTACAACGATCCCATCGACACGGGCGATCAAGCCGTCCAGATTGCCAAAGGCATTGGCTACCCCGTGATGATCAAGGCCTCGGCAGGCGGTGGCGGCAAAGGCCTGCGGGTGGCCTTCAACGACAAGGAAGCCAAGGAAGGGTTTGAGTCGTGCCGCAACGAGGCGCGCAACAGTTTTGGTGACGACCGGGTCTTCATTGAAAAGTTTGTGGAGGAACCCCGTCACATTGAAATCCAGGTGCTGGGCGATGCACATGGGCATGTGATCTACCTCAACGAGCGGGAATGTTCCATCCAGCGCCGTCACCAGAAGGTGATCGAGGAGGCGCCGTCGCCCTTCATTTCCGATGCCACCCGCAAGGCCATGGGTGAACAGGCTGTGGCTTTGGCCAAGGCCGTGAAGTATCAAAGCGCCGGTACGGTCGAGTTCGTGGTGGGCAAGGACCAGAGTTTTTATTTCCTGGAGATGAACACCCGCTTGCAGGTGGAGCATCCGGTCACTGAATGCATCACTGGCCTGGATCTGGTGGAGTGGATGATTCGCATTGCAGCCGGTGAGAAGCTCAAATTGCAGCAAGCCGATGTGCGCCGCAACGGCTGGGCCATGGAGTGCCGCATCAATGCCGAAGACCCTTTCCGCAACTTCCTGCCGTCCACCGGGCGTCTGGTGCGCTTGCAAACCCCCCATCAGACCATGTTCCAGTCCAACACCGAACAGCTCATGGGCGTGCGGGTGGACACGGGCGTGCAAGAAGGTGGCGAGATCCCGATGTTTTACGACTCCATGATTGCCAAGCTCATCGTGCATGGCAAGGATCGCAATGAGGCCATTGCCAAGATGCGCGAAGCCCTCAACGGCTTTGTGATCCGGGGCATCAGCTCCAACATTCCTTTTCAGGCGGCCTTGTTAGCGCACCCCAAGTTTGTCAGTGGGGATTTCAACACGGGCTTCATTGCCGAGCATTACGGCAAAGGCTTTTTTGCCGAGGACGTGCCACACGACGACGCCAACTTCCTGGTGGCGCTTGCCGCCTATGTGCGGCGCAAATCGCGCCAGCGTGCGGCCACCTTGTCGGGCCAGCTCAAAGGCTATGACGTCAAGCTCGGCGAGAGCTATGTGGTGATTGCCCTGGATGCCAAGGGACAGCACCAGCACCATGATGTGACCCTGGAAGACAGTGGTGACATCGTGGGCAAGGCTTGCATTCGCATTGAGGGCAAGAGCTACGAGATTGACAGCCACTCCCGTCTGAATGACATCTGCATCGAGGGCACGGTCAACGGCCAGGCCTTCACCGCGCAGGTGGAGCGGGGAACGGCCAAGAACCCCCTGGTGCTGGTGGTTCAGCACAACGGTCGCCGCCTTGAGGCTTTGGTGGTCTCACCTCGCATGGCCGAGCTGCATCGACTCATGCCCTTCAAGGCACCCCCAGACATGAGCCGTTATGTCATGTCCCCCATGCCGGGCTTGCTGGTCCAGGTCAATGTGCAGCCAGGTCAAACGGTGCAATCGGGTGAGCGCGTGGCCGTGATTGAAGCCATGAAGATGGAAAACGTGTTGTTTGCCGCCCGCGATGGGGTGGTCAAACAGGTCATGGCCAAGCCTGGCGAGTCCTTGTCGGTGGACCAACTGATTGTGGAGTTTGAATGAACACGCGTCCTTTCAAGGTGCTGGGCTTGCAGCAAATTGCCATTGGGGGTCTGGACAAACTGGCCTTGCGAACCCTCTGGGTCGAGAAGCTGGGTTTGCGTCTGAAAGGCGACTTTCAAAGCGAACGTGAAAATGTGGATGAGGACATCTGCGCCCTGGGACATGGTCCTGCCGAGGTGGAAGTCGACCTGATGCAGCCACTGGATCCCGAAAAAAAACCGGCGGTGCATGCCACGCCGCTCAATCACATTGGCTTGTGGATCGATGACCTGCCCAAGGCCGTGGAATGGCTCACCGCGCAAGGCGTTCGTTTTGCGCCGGGCGGCATTCGGCGTGGTGCTGCAGGCTTTGACATTTGCTTCATCCATCCCAAGAGCAACGATGAATTCCCGGTGAGTGGCGAAGGCGTGTTGATTGAACTGGTGCAGGCTCCCGAGCCGGTGATCACGGCCATGAACGCCTTGGCGCAGCAAGGCTAGGCCGGCCACTGATCAGGGGCGGTCTGATCGCTGGGCTTTGGCCCTGGCCAAGGCTGCAGCCACGATGTTGTGCTTGCGCTGGGCGCGCTCCCGCTCTTGCGCATCACGCGCAAGCTGCGCGTCGGCTTGCAAGGCCTCAAGGTCGTGATCGAGTTTTTTGAGCTGGCTTTGGGCGCGCAACTGGTCAATGCGCTCTTGGCGGTGTTGGTGCTGGTCGTAGCGCTCTCGCGCTTGTTGCGCTTGCAGAGGGCTCCAGGCTTGCCAGCCGGTGGCGGGTGAACTCACATCTTCGAGCTGAATGCAATCCACTGGGCAAACCGGGATGCACAGCTCACAGCCCGTGCAGGCGGACTCGATGACCGTGTGCATGCGTTTGTTGGTGCCCAGGATGGCATCGGTAGGGCATGCGGGCAAGCACAGCGTGCAGCCAATGCACCAGTCCTCGTCGATCCAGGCCACATGGCGTGGACCTTCCAGTCCAAATTCGGGATTGAGGGGCAGTTCTGGCAAACCCGTGATGTGAGCCAGTCGCGCCACGCCAGCCTGCCCGCCGGGTGGGCACTGGTTGATGGCGGCTTCACCTTCCGCAATGGCCTGGGCATAGGCCGCGCAGTCCGGATAGCCGCACCGCGTGCATTGAGTCTGGGGCAGGGCCTCGAGCAAGCGATCACGCAGCATGGCTTGAGAACCGCTGTCGCCCTGAGCCCTTAGCGGCTTTTGCGAGCCGAGGGGGTGCTTTTGCTGGCGCGCTTGGCTGCAGGACGTGCGGATTTGGCCGTGCGTGAGGGCGCAGCTTTCTTGGCCGTGGTCCGGCTGGCGGCACCAGGTTTTTTGGCCAGTTTGGACAGCACCGACTGGGCATGTCCTGCACCCACATGGTCATCGCTCATCAGGCTGGGCTCGGCAACAAACAAATGCTTTTTGGCCAAGGGCTGGCGCTTTTCCAGAAATGCCTTGACGGTGGGGTAAACCATGTCGCGCCAGCGGCGGCCACTGAAGATGCCGTAGTGACCAGCGCCTTTGACTTCGAGGTGGATCTTGTCGGACTCGGGAATGCCTTTGCACAGTCCGTGAGCCGCGCGGGTTTGGCCCAGACCCGAGATGTCGTCGAGCTCGCCTTCAACGGTGAGCAGGCCAACGCCTTTGATGTCCTGGGGTTTGACGCGTTCGACCTGTCCGTGGGCATTCTTGACGTCCCAGGTGCCCTTGACCAAGCTGAAGTCCTGGAAAACCGCTTGGATGGTCTCGAGGTAGTAATCGGCATCCATGTCGAGCACGGCGTTGTACTCGTCGTAGAACTTGCGGTGAGCGTCGGCGCTGAAGTCGTTGCCCTTGACCAGGTCATTGAAATAGTCGAGGTGGCTCTTGAAGTGGCGATCCGGGTTCATGGCCACGAACCCGGTGTGTTGCAAGAAGCCGGGATAAACGCGGCGACCCGAGCCCGGAAAGTTGGGGGGGACACGGTAGATCACATTGTTCTCGAACCAGTCGATGCTTTTGTTGGTTGCGAGGTTGTTGACGCTGGTGGGGGACTTGCGTGCATCGATGGGGCCACCCATCATGACCATGGAGATGGGGGTGGGTTCACCGCGTGAGGCCAGCAGGGAAACAGCGGCCAGCACGGGCACGGTGGGTTGGCACACCGACATGATGTGGATGTCGCCATAGGCAGCTTGAATGTGGTGAATGAAATGCTGCACGTAGTTGATGTAGTCGTGCAGGTGAAATTCACCGTCGGACAAGGGGACCATGCGGGCGTTTTTCCAGTCGGTGATGTAGACCTTGTGGTGTTGCAGCATGGTCTGCACGGTGTCGCGCAGCAAGGTGGCATAGTGACCCGAGAGCGGCGCCACGATGAGCACCACGGGTTCTTTTTTGATGCGCTCGAGCGTCACAGGGTCATCGGTGAAGCGTTTGAATCGGCGCAACTGGCAAAAAGGCAGGTCGAGTTCCACACGTTCATCGATGGCGATTTCCTGGCCTTCGCTCTCGATGGCGCGGATGCCAAACTCGGGCTTTTCGTAGTCTTTGTAGAGGCGATAAATCAGGTCGAACGACGCGGCCAGGCGGTGCGAGGCGGGCTGATAGGAAAAAGGCGACTGGTTGTTGCCAAACAGCCTGGACGATGCCTTGGCAAATTCGGCAAATGGCTCCATGAGGCCCCGTTGGGTTTCATACAGTTGATAAAGCATGGGGACTCCTCTTGCCTTCAGTGGGGAAAACGGATGGATGGCATCAGTGCCATCAGGTGGACAGCACTTTCGCAATCGACTGGCACACGTGACCGATGTTGCCGCTGTTGAGGGCAGCCACGCACATGCGGCCTGTGTCGGTGCCATAGACACCAAATTCGCTGCGCAAACGAACCATTTGCTCTTTGCTCAAACCGGAATAGCTGAACATGCCCACTTGCTGGGTGATGAAGGACATGTCTTGCTTGACCCCAGCGGCTTTGAGGCCCTCCACCAGGGCTTGGCGCATGGCCTTGATGCGAACCCGCATCTCGGCGAGTTCCTTTTCCCACAGGGCGCGCAGCTCGGGCGTGTTGAGCACCGAAGCCACCACGGTGCCGCCATGGGTGGGTGGGTTGGAATAGTTGGTGCGGATGGCGATCTTGAGTTGCGACAGCACGCGATCGGCTTCGTCCTTGTTGGCGCACAAGGCCGACAAAGCACCCACACGCTCGCCATACAGGCTAAAGCTCTTGGAGAACGAGGTGGAGACGAGGAAGTCGATGCCCGCAGCGACAAACTTGGCAATCACTGCGCCGTCTTCGGCAATGCCTTGTCCAAAGCCCTGGTAGGCCATGTCGAGGAAAGCCGTGAGCCCTTTGGCCTTGACCACTTGCACCACTTGATCCCATTGGGCAGGGGTGATGTCATAGCCCGTGGGGTTGTGACAGCAGGCATGCAACACCACCACCGTGCCCGGTGCCGCCGCTTCCAAGGAAGCCAGCATGCCTTTGAAGTTGACGGACCGGGATGCGGCATCGTAGTAGGCGTAAGTTTCCACGGTGAACCCAGCCTGGGTGAAGAGGGCTCTGTGGTTTTCCCAGCTGGGATCAGAGATCAGGACCTTGGCTTGGGGGTTGAGCCGTTTGAGGAAGTCAGCACCGATCTTGAGACCCCCCGTGCCGCCCAGCGCCTGGACGGTGGCCACGCGGCCCGATTTGACCGGCTCCGAATCGGCTCCGAACACCAGGGCTTTGACGGCGTTGTCGTAGGCGGCAATCCCATCGATGGGCAAATAGCCACGCGCCTTGGGTGCGGCCGCCAGTTGGGCCTCGGCTTGCTTGACACATTGCAGCAGGGGCAATTTGCCTTGGTCATCGAAATAAACGCCCACACCCAGATTGACTTTATGGGGATGGGCGTCGGCGGCAAATTGCTCATTCAGACCCAGGATGGGGTCGCGAGGGGCCATTTCAACGGCTTGGAACAGGGACATGTCGGGCTCGTTTGGTGTTCAAAGGGATTGAATCTGAAGGCGTTCTGGATGCGATACGCTTACGAGCTTTGATTCTAGCCGCGTGACCTCGGGGTTTCCCCAGGGGAGGTGTTGCGACAATCGCCTGCGCACTTGCTTTAGACATGACAGTCCATTCTTCCTCCCCCCCCGCCGATTCAGCTGACTCCGAACTTGCAGGCCAGTGGGTCAACCATGCGAATTCCCCTTTCGAACTGTTTCAGCCTTACCCGCCTGCTGGGGACCAGCCCGCCGCCATCGAGGCTTTGGTGGATGGTTTTCAAAATGGCGAAATGTTTCAAACCCTGCTGGGGGTGACGGGGTCGGGCAAGACCTTCACCATGGCCAATGTGATCGCACGCCTGGGGCGCCCCGCGATCGTGTATGCCCCCAACAAGACACTGGCTGCACAGCTCTACAGCGAATTCAGGGAGTTCTTCCCCAAAAACGCCGTGGAGTATTTTGTGAGTTACTACGACTACTACCAACCCGAGGCCTATGTGCCCCAGCGCGATCTCTTCATCGAGAAGGACAGCGCCATCAACGAGCACATCGAGCAGCTGCGGCTCTCGTGCACCAAAAGCCTGATGGAGCGTCGCGATGTGGTGATCGTGGCCACCGTTTCTGCCATCTACGGCATTGGCGACCCCGAGAGTTACCACCAGATGGTGCTGACCCTCAGAAAGGGCGATGTGATGGGGCAGCGCGACATCATTGCCCAGCTGGTTCGCATGCAGTACCAGCGCAATGACCTGGAGTTCACACGGGGCACTTTCCGGGTCAGGGGAGACACCATCGACGTATTCCCTGCGGAGCACAGCGAGCTGGCCTTGAGGCTGGAATTGTTCGATGACGAAGTCGAGGGGCTGCAACTCTTTGACCCACTCACAGGCAAGGTGCGCCAGTCGGTGCCCCGCTTCACGGTCTACCCCTCCAGCCACTACGTCACGCCGCGCGAGCGCGTGCTGGCAGCGGTTGAAACCATCAAGCTCGAACTCGATGAGCGCCTCAAACAACTGGTGGGCATGGGCAAGCTGGTCGAGGCTCAGCGCCTGGAGCAGCGGACCCGTTTTGATTTGGAAATGCTCAGCGAGGTGGGGCATTGCAAAGGCATCGAAAACTACTCGCGTCACCTGAGCGGCTCCCAGCCGGGCGAGCCGCCCCCCACGCTCACCGATTACCTGCCCAAGGACGCAGTGATGTTCCTCGATGAGAGTCACGTTCTCATGGGGCAGTTTTCGGGCATGTTCAACGGAGACCGCGCCCGCAAGACCACGCTGGTGGAGTACGGGTTTCGCTTGCCCAGCGCCCTGGACAATCGCCCGCTCAAGCTCGAAGAGTTCGAGCGGCGCATGCGGCAACTGGTTTTTGTGTCAGCTACCCCATCCGATTACGAACGCAGCCACAGCGGGCAAGTGGTGGAGCAGGTGGTCAGGCCCACGGGGCTGGTCGATCCCTTGGTCCAAGTCCGGCCAGCCACCCACCAGGTGGACGATGTCTTGCAGGAAATCCGCGATCGCGTCCAGCGCAGCGAGCGTGTCCTGATCACCACCTTGACCAAGCGCATGGCCGAGCAACTCACCGACTACCTGACCGACAACGGCGTGAAGGTGCGCTATTTGCACAGCGATGTGGACACCGTCGAGCGCGTGGAGATCATCCGCGACCTGCGCCTGGGGGCCTTCGATGTGCTGGTGGGCATCAACCTGTTGCGTGAAGGCTTGGACATCCCCGAGGTGTCCTTGGTGGCCATCCTGGATGCCGACAAGGAAGGCTTTTTGCGCTCCGAGCGCAGCCTCATCCAAACCATTGGCCGCGCAGCGCGCAATCTTCATGGCCAGGCCATCTTGTATGCCGATCGGGTGACGGACTCCATGGCCAGAGCCATCCAGGAAACCGAGCGCCGGCGCAACAAGCAAATCGAATTCAACCAACTCCACGGCATCACGCCCAGAGGCGTGGTCAAGCGCGTGAGGGACCTGATCGACGGCGTTTACAGCGAGAAAAGCGACCAGTTGGCCTTGCAGGCTGGGCAAGATCTGGACTTGTCCATGCTGGATGAGGACAGCGCCGCCAAGCGCATCAAGCAACTGGAAAAGCAAATGCTCGAGCATGCCAAGCAGCTGGAGTTTGAGCAGGCGGCTCGACTCCGAGATGAGGTCTTGCGCATCAGGAAAACCGTGTTTGGCGCGTGAGGTGCTGGGAAAGTACTCAGAAAACATCTGAGTCCCTGGGGTTATCCCGTGTATTCCCGAGTAATTTAATTGGGCATTGTGATACAGTCCTTTCAGAGTCGGTCGTGGACCGATTCAACAACGGCAAACCCATGAAAGGAGCCTGCCATGCGTCTCACTACCAAAGGTCGTTTTGCAGTCACCGCCATGATTGATCTGGCACTTCGTCAACAGGCCGGACCTGTCACCCTTGCTGCCATCAGCCAGCGCCAGCAGATTTCCCTGTCTTATCTGGAGCAACTGTTTGGCAAGCTGCGCCGCCACAACCTCGTGGAATCCACCCGTGGACCGGGCGGCGGCTACACCCTGGGGCGCGATGCCCAGCACATCTCGGTGGCTGACATCATCTTGTCCGTTGACGAACCCCTGGACGCCACCAGCTGCGGCGGCAAAGAGAATTGCCAAGGCGAAGCAGGGCGTTGCATGACCCATGAACTGTGGTCCAACCTCAACCAGCGCATGTTTGATTTCCTGCACTCCGTGTCTCTGCAAAAATTGGTGGATGACCAGGTTGCCAAGGGCATGCATGTGGAGCTTCGTCCCTCCATCAAAAAAGCGATTTCCAGCGTGCCCGTGGTCAAGCCGATTCGGGTCACCGCACCCAATTCCGTCTTTGCTTTGGGCACGGCAGGCAACACCAAAAACAACTGAAGTCTTCTCATGAGCATGACCCCCCATTTGCCGATCTACATGGATTACGGTGCCACCACACCGGTTGACCCCCGCGTGGTGGATGCCATGATCCCCTGGTTGCGCGAGCACTTTGGCAACCCGGCCTCGCGTTCACACGCATGGGGCTGGGAGGCTGAAGAAGCCGTCGAGCGAGCCCGCTGCCAGGTGGCCGACCTGATCGGCGCTGACCCGCGCGAAATTGTTTGGACCTCCGGTGCCACCGAATCCAACAACTTGGCGATCAAGGGGGCAGCTCATTTCTACAAGGACAAGGGCAAGCACCTCATCACAGTCAAGACCGAGCACAAAGCCGTGCTCGACACCATGCGCGAGCTGGAGCGTCAGGGCTTTGAGGTGACTTACCTTGATGTCCAATCCAACGGCCTCATTGACCTCGAGGCCTTCAAAAAGGCCCTGAGGCCTGACACCATCCTGGCCAGTGTCATGCTGGTCAACAACGAGATTGGTGTCATCCAGGACATCCCGACACTGGGCCAGATCTGCCGCGAGCGGGGCGTGATTCTTCACGTGGATGCAGCGCAGGCAACGGGCAAGATCGAGATTGACCTCAAGCAACTGCCCGTGGACCTCATGAGCCTGGCCTCCCACAAAACCTATGGCCCCAAAGGCATTGGCGCCCTGTATGTACGACGCAAGCCCCGCGTGCGCCTGGAAGCCCAGATGCACGGTGGTGGACACGAGCGCGGCATGCGCAGCGGCACATTGCCCACTCACCAGTGCGTGGGCATGGGCGAGGCCTTCCGCATCGCCCGCGAAGAAATGGCCCAGGATCGCGCCAAGGCCGAGGCCTTGCAAAAGCGCTTGCTCGACGGACTCAAGGACATGGAGCAGGTGTTTGCGAATGGCGACCTCAAGGCGCGCGTTCCCCACAACCTCAACATCAGCTTCAACTACGTTGAAGGCGAGTCCCTGATCATGGGCATCAAAGGCTTGGCGGTGTCCTCAGGGTCGGCTTGCACCTCGGCAAGTCTGGAGCCCAGCTATGTGCTGCGTGCCCTGGGCATGAGTGACGAACTCGCCCATTCAAGCCTTCGCATCACCATTGGGCGCTTCACCACCGAACACGACATCGATCAAGCCATTGAGATGATTCGTCTCAATGTCAACAAGCTGCGCGACTTGAGTCCGCTGTGGGAGATGTACAAAGACGGCGTGGACTTGTCCACCATCCAGTGGGCAGCCCACTGATCGACTGCATACCTTCGGAGAACCGGCATGGCCTATTCAGACAAAGTCATTGATCACTATGAAAACCCCCGCAACGTCGGCTCCTTTGAAAAGGGCGACGACTCGGTGGGCACGGGCATGGTGGGCGCACCTGCGTGTGGCGATGTCATGAAATTACAAATCAAGGTCAACCCGCAAACGGGGGTGATTGAAGACGCGCGCTTCAAGACCTATGGCTGTGGCTCGGCGATTGCATCCTCTTCGCTGGTCACCGAATGGGTCAAGGGCAAGACCCTGGACGAGGCGGGCGCGTTGAAAAACGCCCAGATTGCCGAAGAACTGGCCTTGCCGCCCGTCAAGATCCATTGCTCCATCCTGGCTGAAGACGCCATCAAGGCAGCCATCGCCGACTACAAGAAAAAGCACGAGGCCTGACCCCGCATCCGAGCTCAACCATGGCCATTTCCATCACACCCGCCGCTGCAAGGCACGTCACCAAATACATTGCCAAACGGGGCAAGGGCGTGGGTGTGCGCCTCGGCGTCAAGACCACGGGCTGTTCAGGCCTGGCCTACCAGCTTGAATACGTCGATGAGTCTGCCGCCGAAGACCTGGTGTTTGAGTCTGAGGGCGTCAAGATCCACATTGATCCCAAAAGCCTGGTGTACCTCGATGGGACCGAGCTCGATTTCGTGCGCGAGGGCCTCAACGAGGGGTTCCGGTTCAACAACCCCAATGAACGCGATCGCTGTGGTTGTGGTGAATCTTTCCGCGTGTGATGTCTGAGCGTGCGCCAACCCTGCCAGCCCAGTTGGCGGCAGATGATTTTGAGTTGTTTCAGCTGCCCAGGCGCTTTGCCCTCGATGCCCATGAACTGACCCAGCGCTGGAAAGAGTTGCAGCAATGGGCGCATCCAGATCGCCACGCCGCCCAAACCAGCCAGGCGCAGCGCTTGGCCACGCAATGGTCGGTGCGCATCAATGAGGCCTACCAGCGCCTCAAGCACCCCACTTCGCGAGCAGCCTATTTGTGTGAACTCGCCGGCCACCCGGTCCAGGCGCATTCAAACACCCAGATGTCCCCTGACTTTCTGATTCAGCAAATGCAGTGGCGTGAGTCGCTTGAAGAGGCGACCGATGCGCTGACCGTGCAGAACCTGCGGGACGACGTGGTGGCGGCTCGCCAGAGCGAGAGTGCGACCTGCGAGAATGCCATCGACGACATGCAGAACTGGCCAGCGGCGGTGGAGTCGGTGCGCCGAATGCTCTTCATGCAGCGATTCGAGGCCGACATCGACCGTCGACTCGACCAACTTGACGACTGAGTACTTCATTCATGGCATTGCTTCAAATTGCCGAGCCCGGCCAAGCGACCGCACCCCATCAACACCGGTGGGCTGTTGGCATTGACCTGGGCACCACGCATTCTTTGGTGGCTGTGGTCCGCCACGGTGTCGCCGAGTGCCTGCCCGACGATCAAGGGCGGGTGATCCTGCCATCGGTTGTGAGGTATTTGGGGCAAGGGCGCCGGCAAATTGGGGCAGAGGCGCTGGCCAATCAGGCCATCGATCCCGCCAACACCATTTCCTCGGTCAAGCGCCTCATGGGGCGAGGCCACGCAGAGATCAAAGCCAAACAGGCCTTGCCTTACGAATTGATGCCCGCCGAAGGCTCGGTGCGCATCCGGACGGTGGAGGGCGAGAAATCCCCAGTCGAGGTGAGCGCAGAAATTTTGGCCACACTGAGATACCGCGCGGAAGACTCATTGGCAGACGACCTCTTTGGAGCGGTCATCACCGTGCCGGCCTATTTCGATGACGCACAACGCCAGGCCACCAAAGACGCGGCGCGTCTCGCCGGCATTGAGGTCTTGCGCTTGCTCAATGAGCCCACCGCTGCGGCCATTGCCTATGGCCTGGAAAACGGCAGCGAGGGGCTTTATGCGGTCTACGACCTCGGCGGTGGCACCTTCGATGTGTCCATCCTGCGTCTGAGCGAAGGGGTGTTTGAAGTCGTCGCCACCGGTGGCGACTCTGCTCTGGGCGGGGACGATTACGACCATGCCCTGGCCAATTGGGTCATGGCCGAGTTGGGCATCACCGACCTCAATGGTCAAGACAGGGCCGTGCTGTTGCGCGAGGCTCGCCGCACCAAGGAGTCCCTGTCCGAGCACTTGCAAGTGGACTTGCAGATGAGTGTGAATGGCAAGCCCCACCGCATTGCCGTGAGCCGTTCACAGTTTGAACACATCACGCGCGAGCTCACCGATCAAACCATGAAAGTGTTTCGCAAAACCATGCGCGACGCCGCCGTGACAGCAGCCGACCTCAAGGGCGTGGTGCTGGTGGGCGGTTCAACCCGCATGCCTCAAATCCGCGACGCTATCTCGCAATTCACTGGTCAAGTCCCGCTCACCGACCTCAATCCCGACGAGGTGGTCGCACTGGGTGCGGCGCGCCAAGCCCATCAATTGGCAGGCCATGCCGATGAACAGGCCATGCTGCTGCTCGACGTGATTCCACTCTCACTTGGGCTTGAAACCATGGGTGGATTGGTGGAGCGCATCATCCCGCGCAACCAAACCATTCCGACTGCGATGGCGCAAGACTTCACCACCTACCAGGACGGCCAAACCGCCTTGGCCATTCATGTGGTTCAGGGCGAGCGAGACCTGGTGCAAGACTGCCGCAGTCTGGCCCGGTTTGAATTGCGAGGCATCCCGCCCATGCCAGCAGGGGCAGCGCGCATCCGCGTGACCTTCACCGTGGACGCCGACGGCTTGCTGTCGGTCAACGCCACCGAACAAGTCAGCGGCGTGGCCTCTGACATCACCGTCAAACCCTCGTATGGGCTTTCTGACGACGACATCACCCGCATGCTCCAGGACGGGTTCGAGCGCGCCGGACAAGACAAGGACGCCAGGGCATTGCAAGAGGCGAGGGTGGACGCGGACCGCATGCTGTTAGCCACCCAATCGGCCTTGCAGGCCGACGGTGACCTGCTCAATGCGCAAGAGCGCGGCACCATTGACACCCTGATGGACGAGTTGCGCGCTGCCATGTCCAGCCAGGATCCCGCGCACATTGAAAAGACCACCAAGGCCCTCGCCGATGGCACAGAAGCCTTCGCCGCGACCCGCATGAATCGCAGCATCCAGCAAGCCCTCAAGGGTCAACACATCGAGACTTTGTGACCATGCCCGTCATTCGCGTACTTCCCCATCCCGACTTATGCCCCGAAGGCAAAACCTTTGAGGCGCTGCAAGGTGACGTGCTTTGCGAAGCCTTGCTCGACCAACAGATTGCCATCGAGCACGCCTGCGACATGAGCTGCGCCTGCACCACCTGCCACGTCATCGTGCGCGAAGGTTTTCGCAGCCTGACCGAAGCCACCGAAGAAGAGGATGACCTGCTCGACAAGGCCTGGGGTTTGACCTCGGTTTCCCGTTTGTCGTGCCAAGTTAAATTGGGCGCAACCGACTTGGTGGTGGAATTGCCTCGCTACACCATCAATCACGCCAAAGAGAATCACTGACAAGGTCAGCCATGCGCCAAATTGTGTTGGATACCGAAACCACAGGCCTGTCGCCTGCAGCGGGGGATCGCATCATTGAAATCGGTTGTGTCGAATTGCTCAACCGGCGCCTCACGGGCAACAACTTGCACCTCTACCTCAACCCCGAGCGCGAAAGCCACGAAGACGCCTTGAAGGTTCACGGCCTCACCTCCGAGTTCTTGCAAGACAAACCCAAATTCGACCAGATCGCCCAGCAGCTCCTGGACTACGTCCAGGGGGCAGAGGTCATCATCCATAACGCGCCCTTTGACGTGGGCTTTCTCGATGCGGAGCTGGAGCGATTGGGCCAAGGACCGTTTGCCAAACACATCGCTGGCGTGGTTGATAGCCTGGCCATGGCCAAGCAATTGTTTCCCGGTAAACGCAATTCGCTGGATGCATTGTGCGACCGCATGGGCGTGGACAACTCCGCGCGCACTTTGCACGGCGCTTTGCTGGATGCGGAGTTGCTGGCCGATGTGTACCTGGCCTTGACTCGGGGGCAGGAACTCTTGATCGAGGACAGCCACCTCGCGTCGAGCGCCCAGGCCAACCGCATGGATTTGCGGGGCATGCGTTTCAAGGTGCTTCAGCCGACCGAGCAGGAGCTGGCCGCCCATGACAAGCTGCTGGCCGAGTTGGACAAAGCCAGTGGCGGCAAAACGCTCTGGCGCCAGCTTGAAGCCCGGCAAGCTGGCGATTTGCCCCCCAGCGCTGTGGCATAATTTCGCCTGTCTAATGACACGGGTGATTAGCTCAGCGGTAGAGCACTGCCTTCACACGGCAGGGGTCACATGTTCGATCCATGTATCACCCACCAAACCCAGGAACGGCGTACGTTTGCGGCGATTTTCATCAACCGGTCACGGCAGTGATCATTGTGGAGAATCGAAGTGCGAAGTTCCAAAACCATCAACCTTGCTGCGGCCATCGCGGTCGTACAAGTCGAGCAGGCCTGCAACATCACCTTTGCAGAACTTGCCAAGGCCCACGCCCTGGCCGTGTGCGACGGCACCGACCTGCGGCTCAGAAAATGGGTCCAAGCCCTAGGCCACTACTCGGCCTGGGAACTCCCGGCTGAAAAAATCGAGGTCGCCTCCAAGGCCATGCTCGATCACGGCTACTCCCCAGCATCGGTCAACCGAGACATCAGCACCATCGGCTCACTCTACCGCTGGGCCAAGCTCAAACGCCTCAGCCCCAGGGGCTTCAAAAGCCCCACACTCGGCATCAGCCGGTTTGAGGAAAAGATCCGCCGTGTGCACCTCGACAAGGATCAACTCCTCGCCCTCAAAAGCCGGGCGCTGGCCTTCAAGGACCGCCGCTTTGGGGTGTTCGTGAGCCTTCTCATCGAAACGGGCGCAAGAACCTCTGAGCTGCTCGAGCGCAACTGGTCCGAGGTCGACCTCGACAAGCTCGAAATCCTGGCCCCCACCACCAAAAATGGCACCCCCCGGGTTCTCTTCTTCAGCCAACAAACGGCTGACCTGATGCGCCGTGTGTACCCCAAGCGCGACCCCGAGAAGATGTTGTTTGAAGGCAGGGTGCCCTCCCAGCCCATCAGCTTTCGGCGCGTCTGGGGCCTCATCACAGCCGAGTTGGGTCTGACAGATATTCACATGCACGACATGAGGCATGCGGCGGCTGCCAACCTGCTTCGAGCAGGCGTGACCCTGGGTGTCGCGGCACAGGTTTTGGGGCATGATCCAGCCGTTTTGGCACGCAGATACGGTCACCTTGAGACCGCAACCCTTAGACGAGCACAGGAGGCAGCATGGCAAGTAAGGGCATAAATTTGGACGTATGGAACCTCCATGCAAAAAGTCCAAAGAACAACAAGTCTTACCCTTCTATAAGCACTTTGGCGCAAACACTCAAGGAAGAAAAAGATTGGAGATCAGTCGTTAGCGCCGTTGAGAAAACTGGTTTGACAGGGTGGGACCGATTTGGCCGTTGGGGGGAATTCAAGCCGAAGGATCGCACAGTAGTTGATGCTCTTGATGCAATCGCGCATGTCCTCCAGCAAAAGGAGGTTGGTTATGAATTCTTTGACGTGGATGATTACATTGAAAGCACAGCTGGGCTTCACAATTTGCACTTCGTTGGATGGCGAATTGGTCATCTCCCAGACTTCAGAAAATTTAAAAATGATGCACCTTCAAAACCATCCATCCCAAGGAAAGAGAGTGTTCGACAGGTCAACAACGATCTCTTGCGCATGGCGTTTTTGCTCAGGCTTTTAACGGGCGAGGAGGGGGGCGACAAGCATCCACTATTTAGTACGGATAAGTCCATCAAAGAATATGCGCAAGAAAAATTTGGGCATCTCGATGGGCTGGCGTCCAGAACTTTGGAAGATAAATTTTCAGAAGCAAGAAAACATTGGAGGGAAATCAATAATTAAAAATGATTCGAATACAGAACACCGCAATTGCGGTGTTTTTTTTTGGCTCTTCAATTCCAATACTCAAAAAAACCGCCGCAAACGGACGCTTATTTTGAACCAAAGGAAATTGAATGAGTACATTGACAAAACAAGTATGGCTACCAGCCACACAAGCCTGGATGGCATTCGTCGAGACTCACCCTGAGCTCGGCTACCCGCCCAGCCGATGGGGCTTCCACAACTTCATTCGCCATCACCGTCAGGCGCTCAAGTCTCAAGACGCCATCCGCATGGTCAGGAATCGTCATTGGATTGCGCATCAGGATCGATTCAATGCCTGTGCATTTGACTTGGCCACAGGCATGTCAAGCGCTGTGATCGAAGGAGGCGAGCATGCTCAGCCTCGGTGATTTTGTGGTTCAAGCATTTTGTCCTGATGCAACGCACAGGGCGACATTGACGTCGCGCTCGAGTTCAGGACTTGCAAAGGCAGAAAGCAAATTTTCTGCTGCAAATAAAGCAACTCGAAAATTTTTGCATCGCCTCGATAGCCGTTGCTTTGGTCATGGCCATAGACGAAAAGGCTTTGTTGTTGGATGCATTGCAACTGCCGAAGGTTTGGGGCCTGATGAAAACTGGCACGTCCACCTGACTCTTAGGGCACCGCCTGGAATGAATTTTTGGGAGTTCTATGACCTGATCATCAAAACCGCAGCCAAGGTGCCAGGGTTTGGTCATCAGGTGGACGTAGATGAATACACCGGACCAGAGTGGATCAGTTACTGCTTCAAAACTGGGTCGGATAGTTGGTTGATCGAATGTACAAGGAAGGCAAAGCCTTGACATTAAGAATCGCGCCTCCAGGCTTCATAGTCGTTGGCACATGCGATCTGCAGCAAGGCGGTTGCCTTGAGGCAGGTGCCGTGGGAAACCACAAAAGGAGTCAGAAATGGGAAAAATGGAAAACAGCGATCAAAAAGGGTTAGAGATGAACTCAAGCTTTCAGGATCAAAAGAAGAGTTCTTTGAAAGAGGTTCACTTTGACCACTTTCGTAATGATCTTGCGGAGCCTAAATTGCCAGCAGTGCGTACATTTAATGATCAATCCCTGAGAAAGGATCATGAGGCCGCAATGATCATTTTGGGAATGGGGATGCAAATGGTGAAGTCACTTGCGACCAAACTTGCAATTAAGCGCGGTTTTTCTGGACATGAGCGTTATTTGAAATCAACGCAACAGGATTTGAATCTTGATACCAAAACCGCGCTAGCCTACCTCGCACTTTCAACGCAAATGGATAAAACACTTTTTGATTTGATCGGTGTTGATGGCGTTGAGTGGTCTGAGTTTGATTTTGTTGAGCCTTCTTATGGGGTTTGGGTGCGAGACACCTGGATGCCTGAGGAGAAATTTAATTATGCTTTCTTCGATGACAAGGGTTCATATTGGGTCAGATCAGCCAGCAAGGGAGGCTTTTATGTATCGAAGCTATACGCTGGTCCACCAATGCAGACAACCGGTTTTCGGTTCAATGATGTTGTCTTTGGGGTCAATGACAACCCCGACTATGTATGGGAATACTATGTAGGAACTAGGCAGCCCATTAAAAAAGAAGCCGTTCATGATTTTTTGAAATCGGTTGGCTTGACTGACCTTATGAAAGCGTTTGAGTTCAGCGACGAAGTGATTGAACCTGATGACGAACCCTATGGCGAGCCACCTCCAGAAAATTGGTACTGGGACGAGTTGCCCACAAGGCCAAGTGAGCTTTCAGAGACAGGTGTTTTTTCACCCACCCAGTCGAACCCAATTCCCGCTCAAAAAGGAACTTGTTCTTGAATTCAAAACTGGGCCTTGTCCCAGTTTTGAAGCGGCCAATCAAGCATCGGTAAAGACATAACTTGTTGTGCCATCCAAGATGACGGCCAAAGCATTCTTTGAGATTTCTGTCATCTGCCAGTTCGTTTCAATCACAGTCAAGGAAAAATCATGGAGCTTCAAAACATAGCCTTGCAGATCAACCAGCATCATCAAACTGCCACTGGGAATGCCATCACAGCAGTGAAGCACGCCGAAGCTGCAGGCCAACTTCTTTTGCAAGTCAAAGAGGGTTTGCCTCACGGCCAATTCACAAACTGGATCAAGGCAAACCTGAGGGTGTCACCTCGACAATGCCAGAGGTACATGGACGTGGCCTTGGGTAAGCCCATCCCGATTCGTAAGTTGGCTGGCAAATACGACACGGTGTCGCTTTTGTTTAATCCAAACGATCAAGGGAAAGTCATTAGCGGGAAATGGATTCCCAATTCAGGTTTCGAATACTGCTATCCAACTGTCGGTGCTGCATATTGGGTAACGCCTGACTCAAAGGGTCAGGGTTTTCATGTCTCAAAGCATTACCAGATTGAGCGCGATCCCAATGTGGATCCAAAAATTTATGCTGATCCAGATGATCCCTACGATGAGCGCGAATGGGACGGAATGAGTGTTTACGACGGCACAAAATATCCTATGAGAGCTGACATGATCGATCCGTATTTGAGGCACATCTCAGGTTTGGCTGATCCATCAAAAGTCCAATGGAAATCTTGGCCCTCAAAAGGTCGAGATAGGCCTTTTGGTGAGCCTGCGGCAGCGGGTTATCAAAGATGACTAAAATTTTTTCTAGTAAGTCTGAAATGTGTAAGGACATCACCCCATTAGCTCTAGATGCCACTGTTCTTAATAGTATTGTTTCGTCTATGTTTACCACCAAGACCATGGGGGCCAGCCTTGACCTCTCCAAACTGGTTGCGACGCTGAACCAGCAGGTCAAAGACCTCAAGGAGGGTGACAGTAGCCAGACTGAATCAATTCTGTTCAGCCAAGCTGTGACGTTGAATGCCATCTTCCTGGAGATGGCTCGCCGCGCCTCCCTGAACATGAACGAGCACATCCACGCCACGGAATCCTACATGCGCATGGCACTGAGGGCGCAGAACCAAGTCCGGCTGACCCTGGAGACCATCAACACCATCAAAAACCCGCCGGTTGTGTTTGCCAAGCAAGCCAATATCACCTCTGGTCCCCAGCAGGTCAACAATGTGTTGTCGCCCCAAATTCTGAATGAGCAAATCCAACTATCAGAGGTGCCCCATGAGCTACATCAGAACGCCAGAGCATCGTGCACTCAGGGCTGAGCTCATAAGGCGCTGGAAGCCCTGGGAGAAATCAACTGGACCAAAGACCCCAGAGGGCAAGAAAAAGGCAGCCATGCGTGGTTTTAAGGGGGCCGAGAGGGCCTTGATACGGCGGGTTGCCCAATCATTGAGGCACCATAAAGTCGAACTCATTGAATGCACTTGAGTCTGTTTCCAGCGATCCCAACACCGCAGGAGGTTAGGAGGAGATTGAATTTACAATGAAATACAGCTAGACTGAAAACTCGCACTGACATTGGATCAACATTTAACGCGGGTCAAAATAGCCCCTATACCAAGCACCTCCTCCAGGTCATGCGCCAGCCTGATCTACCCATCGAACAGGTGTTCAAGTTGGTGCGACGCAACGTGATGGAAGAGACCAAAGGGGAGCTGATCCCCTGGGACAACTTCAGCTTGGTTGGGGATTTTGTGTTCAAACGAACGGCCAAGTAGTTTTTGCTTCATCATTTACATGAGAAATCCTGCATCAAGTTCATCTAAGCGCATTGGAATGCGATTTCTTGCTGTCCTGGGCATGAATTTGATTTTCTCGGTCGCTATATATGCGGCAGAAGATAGCAGCGCCAGAAGGGCACTCCTGGAATTAAGAAGTCGCATCAACGAATTGAACATTGATAAGTGCGCTGAAAAAAAACAGGCTTTAGAAGTTGACCCCGAAAAGTTTATGGGGCGAGCCATCCTTAATATGGGGGATTCGGATGCCCGAGTTGCAATTGTCGATCTCCGCCGTCAGACATTGAATCTGGAAAAAACCTGCGGGGTTGAACTGAGGTCTTTTCTGCCTATTGGAAATGAACCGTCGTCATTGTTTTCGATTGGTTCAGACGATGAGCTACGCAGGGCCATCCTTGACTTACGAACAAGAATAAAAACTGTAGAACAAAACATCATTCCAAAAAAAGACTCAGTCCAGCCTTTAATTCCCTCCGAATGGCGGGTTGCATCTGGGTGTCAAAAAGAGTTTTGTGAAGAGCTGGTTGCTTACGTTTGGATCATTGGAGAGGGGAGAAGTCTCCTTTCGATGATTCAAATCAACCCTGAAGATTTCAGGCCGCCCCGGCAATCTATGGGCGAAATCAAAAAAATCAAAAATGAGCTCAAAGAGTCAGACCGGTTGGTTGTCATTGGCAGTGGATTTCGAACGCCGGGCAAAGAATTCAATTTAGCCATTGGTCAAAAAGTAGCTGATAACGTAAGACATGAATTTCAAATGCTGGGGGTTCCAT
>JACCDN011029697.1_pt1 | contig 22926 bp, 17 predicted proteins | sample 7441691 | NCBI WGS metagenome assembly JACCDN01 (sample SAMN15323439, study PRJNA562643) | freshwater metagenome | isolation source: river surface water | place: USA:Blue River Watershed | collected 2017-08-16 | reverse complement strand
TACAACAGATTTTCGGCAATGCCCGTGAAAATTGCGGAGATTTTCTCTGATGAGTGATAATCGATATAACCCACCATCTCCACAGCATGAGCACGGGTTTTGCACGTTCGTATAAAGCGCCAGATATTCTCCTTTCTGACGATGAGCGTTGCCCTGAGCCCCAGGTGCTGGGCAAGTTCTTTCGCCCAATTCAGGGAGTTTTCGTTGGTGTCTACCAACGTCAACTCCACATGAACACCAGGGTTTTCCACCGTAAAACGGTGTATCGCTTCAATGGTGGCGTTGGCACTGCCACAGGCCAACGAAAAAATCCTGATCGGAAATTCTAGGCTCATCCCCACCCCACCTTTGTACAACCGATCGAGCTCCTTCAGAAGGAATTCGTAGGTCATACGCAAGCGATTTCTGGGGCCTTGCGCGTCTGGCTGGTTAAGCCAGAACCACATCAACCACTCTCGCCATCCTTTCGGATTTGGCAAAAGAAGAGGAAGAGCGTAAACCGGCCCAAGCGCCTGGGAGGTTGTAACACCACCCCTTACCACTCCTCCCAACTTATGGGCCTTATCAAACAACCAGCTCATCCTTTGGGGACCAGCCTGCCGCTTCGTTTTTTCCAGCCTTCTTCCTTTGAACAAAAGCCAAAACTGATGCTTCACGGCATTCCACAACGCCACGAGGTACATCAATGGAGCGAAAATGTAGTACAGAAGTTTGCGTTTTTCGAGAAGACGCCCTTCCTCCGTTCGGAGGATAGAGTACTCTAGCCCGTAATTTACGGCCAAGTCAGACCTGGCCTCGTCAACGACCGGCAACGGAAGACTCACTTCAGGCACTACCGCCGCTACAGCGACAGTCCTGTCTTCCACTAAACCAATAGAAACAGTACTCGCACCCTCGGACAAGGGGCCACTTTTCAACTGCTGCATGATCCACCTCCTCGTCCGCAAAACGGACGCTCTTCAAGGCCTCGGGCAACATTACCCGCACCATATCATCTAAAATAAATGATATAGCACGGATATCTTGACAAGGCTCCTTGAACAATTAAGTGAATCTAGCACAAAAAATGCCTTAAATCAAGGCTTAATGAGGATATCTTATTTCTAGGAAGAAACTACATTACATCAACAGAAGTAATCGAGAGCTGAGAAAGTGCTTGTTTTAGCACATTTTTCACCGCAAAGCACAGCTGCAAACGTACGTTTTTAATACGGTCGGCCACACCTAATATTTGATGTTTATTATAAAATTCATTAAAAGCCTGAGCCATGTCAAAACAGTACTTGGTAACCACCGAAGGGTTATAATCCTCCAAAGCCTTTTGTACCACCTCCTCATACCCTGCCAGCAAAACCAACAGCTTCTTCTCTTCTTTTTCTTGCAAAACCTCAACATCACCCTGGAAGCTATGATTTGTGATTTCCGATTTTTTAATCAGGCTATTTATTCTCGCCACCACGTACAAAATATACGGCGCGCTAAATCCTTCAAAACTTACCGCCTCTTTCATATCAAACACAAAGTTTTTTTGCGCCTCATGCTTCTGCATACTAAATTTCAAAACCGCCATAGTCAGTGTTATTGCGGTCTCCTGCAATTTTTCATCCGCCCAATCTGCATGTCGAACCTTGCTCTCTTCCAAAAGTTGGGAGTAGATCTCATTTCGCAAATCTTCGTACAAAATTACATTGCCTTTGCGCGAAGACATCTTACCTTCTGGCAAATTTACCAACCCATACCCAATATGCGTCATTTTATTTTTAAAACCAGAGAGTTCCAAAACTTTAAATAATTGTTTAAAATAAAAATTCTGTTCAATTCCGGTAATAGTAATACTCTCTTCAATATCATGATTTTTAAACTTTTCTTCGGCCAAAGCCAAATCACTGGTCATGTACAAACCAGCACCTGTGCCTTTACGAACCAAAGCAATATCTAATCCAAAACTACTCAGATCCACAATTATCGCCCCCTTCTCACCTTCGGTAGCAATATTTTTCTTGAGCAATTCGCTTACCTTTTGCTGGCCCTTCTCTTTTATGTTGCTTTCTAAAAATAAATGTTCATGGTGAGTCAGAAGCTCTTCGTGAATTTTTTCAAAACCTGCTAAGCTCCACTCTTCTGTCTCTTTAAAAAGTTCCCAAATTTTCTCATCTTTAGCTTCGAGCATTTTTTGCAGCTCATCTATTTCACCTTGCACTTCTTTATGCTCCGTTATGTAGCCACTCACTTTGGCATACAGTTCGCCAAGCCATTTTTGTTTTGCAATTTGATCTGTAGAGTTTTTTATTTTCTGATACTCATCCCATGCCAAATGCTGAATGCCCCACAAACATTTCACCACATGTGCCCCAAAATCATTGATGTAATTCACTGGCAACACATCGTAGCCACATTTTTTATACAGCTGCACCAAGGTGTTTCCAATACAAACATTACGCAAATGGCCAATATGAAATTCTTTGTGCGTATTTTGCGAAGGATACTCAATCATTATTTTTTTGCCCCTGCCCACATTGGCGCTGCCGTAATTTTCACCCTGCTTTTCCATGGCTTCAAAAACCATTTTGGCCAAAGCAGCGGTTTTGAAATAAAAGTTTATATACGGACCAGCTGGCGCAATGTCTTGAAACAGTTCGTAATGCTCCGCTCGATTTTTTTCAATTTTATCTAGAAATTTCTTTGCTGCTTCAACCGGGTTTATTCCTTCTTTTTTTGCGAGCTCAAAACAAGCGAAGGCGCGGTCTCCCATTTCTGCGTTTGGTGGAGTGGTCAAAACAATTTCACCTTCCACCCCAACATCAGAAAGAATTTTTTTAATTGTACTTTCAAAAATTGAAATCATATAACTTTTACAAAAAATCTACTTCCCTTTTGTACTACGTCCCCTGCTTTAGCAGTAGCATCAATAGCCACAACTTTTTCATCATTAATTTTCACTCCACCTTGCTCTACAAGTTTCCGAGCATCACTTTTGCTTTTGGCAATTTTAGATTCTACGAGAATGGAAATAATATCGTACGAGCTTGGTTTTAATTCGGGAATTTCTGCTGGTTTTTCTTTACTCTGAATAACGCTGGCAAAGTTTGCTTTTCCTTTCTCAGCTGAATCTTCACCAAGAAATACTTTGGTAATTTCATAAGCCAAACGCAGTTTCAAATCACGTGGGTTAGCATTCTTATCCGCTTTCATTTTTTCAATTTCGTCTGTCCCCACACACGTACACAAATCAAATCCTGGCCAAATCATCGCATCGCTCCAACGCATCACTTTGCCAAACATGTCTTCTGGTGTATCCGAAAGCGCAATCATATTGCCTTCGGTTTTACTCATTTTTTTACCAGTTTCATCGGCCAAAAGTTTGGTAGCAATTACAAATTTTTCTTTGTGCTTTATTTCTTTCATCAATGTTCTACCGGCAAGCATATTAAATGTCTGATCATTTCCACCAACTTCTCCGTCGACATCCATGGCAACGCTGTCATAGCCTTGCATGAGTGGGTATAAAAATTCGTGAAGGTAAATGGGTTTTTCTTCTTTCATTCTTTTTTCAAACATATCTCTCTCCAGCATCCTTTGCACCGTAAAATGCGATGATAATTCAACCACTTCTTCAAAACTCATTTTTTTGAGCCACTCACTATTAAATTTAACCTCTACCGGGTTTTCACCCTCAAAGTTCAAAATGCGTTCAGCTTGTTTTTTATATTCTTTGCAATTTTCCAAAACTTGTTCGCGAGAAAGCTTTTGTCGCGCAGCAGATTTATCCGTGGGGTCGCCAATCATGCCGGTGAAATCACCAATGAGCATGATTACTTTGTGCCCCAAATCTTGCAGCTGGCGTAGTTTGAGCATGGTAATGCCATGGCCAATATGAAGAGTGGGTGCAGTTGGATCGTAACCAGAATAAAATACCAATTGTTTTCCAGATTTTAATTCAGTACGCAAAGCATCAATATTTGGGTAAATATTTTCTACACTTCGCCTTAACAACTCTTCAATTTTTTGTGTGTTAGTATCAATGGCCATAAAAACTAGATTAAAGTTTTTAACTGATTCTGTAATTTTTCAATTTTTTCCTTTTGTGCTTGCAATTTTTCTTTTTCCACGCGCACCACAGCCTCTGGTGCATTATTTACAAATTGCTCATTGCTCAATTTGTTTTCTAAAACATCACCATATTTTTGTGCTTCTTCAAGCTCTTTGGAAATTCTGGATTTTTCTTTTTCAGCATCAACGAGTCCATCGTGAGGCATTCTAATTTCACAATCATACTTCGTTAAAAAAATCAGGGCTGCCGAACCATTTGTTTTTCTTTCTTCAGTGGAAACTATTTTGAAATTATTTAATCTACCCAAACCTATTATCACTTCTGCATTTCTATTCAATATTTCCTGTTGTGTATTAGTTGCGATTTCTAAATCAACTTTTTTGCTTGGCTCAACAGCATATTGGTTTCGTATCATTCGAATATTATTAACAATCTCAATAATAATCTCAAAATCGCTACTTGAAACGACATCGCACTTTGGCCACTTCTGTATCATAATCAATTTATCCCCTGGATAAACTTCATTCCAAATTGCTTCCGTTACAAACGGCATAAATGGATGCCAAAGTTTTAACAAAGCATTTAAAATAAAATTAAGAACTTCTGATTTATCTTTTTCAATTTTTGCCACTTCTAAATACCAATCGGCCAATTCGTTCCAAGTAAAATCTCGCAACTGCTCTCCAGCATATGAAAAATTATACTCTTCGATATTCTTAGAAACATTTAAAATCAAACTACTGAGTTTTGAGATAATCCATTTATCAGCGTCTGTTTTTAATTTTGGTAGACCAACATCAATTTGTGGATTTTCAATATTGAGCAACATAAACCGCGAAATATTCCACAATTTATTCGTAAAATTTCTAAAGCCAGCAATTTTCTCTTCCGATAATTTCATGTCATTACCGGGAGTATTACCAAGGAGCAATGACAAACGGGTCGCGTCAGTTCCATACTTTTCAATCATATCGAGCGGGTCGATAATATTACCCAAACTTTTACTCATCTTTTTTCCTTTTTCATCCCGCACCAAACCATGTAGATACACGGTTTTAAAAGGCACTACGCCGAGTGTATACGTGGTCATGAGTATCATGCGCGCTACCCAAAAAAACAAAATATCATACCCAGTTTCCAAAACGGATGTAGGGTGAAAATTTTTTAAATCTAGTGTTTCATTTGGATAACCAAATGCGGAAAAAGTCCACAAACCAGCTGAAAACCAGGTGTCGAGAGTGTCTGGGTCTTGTCGAACTTCACCTCCACATCCCACACATTTTTCAAGAATATCAATACTCGCAATTGGTTTACCGCACAATACACTCTTTAGTTCTTGATTCTTTATTTTTAATTCTTCACCATCCACACAATACCAAACCGGAATTTGATGACCAAACCAAATCTGCCGACTAATACACCAGTCGCGTAAATTATTAATCCAATTAAAATAAATTTTCTCAAATCTATCGGGGATGATTTTAACGTCACCACTGTTAACAGTGTGTCGCATCATTTCTTTTAGCGAGAGCGGCTCGCTGGATGATATTGGATATCGGATATCGGATATTTTTTTATTAACGTCTACAAACCATTGGGTTTTAGGCAGGGCTTCTACTACATCGCCAAATCTATCCGATGTGCCAACATTTTGTACGATATCTTCTTCTTTCTCAACTAAATTTTTTGCTTTCAAATACGCTACAAATTTCTCACGTGCTTCTTCCACTGTTAAACCCACATAATCTTTTCCGGCCTCAGCTGTCATTCTTCCATCTTCACCAATCACTTGAATCAGTTCGATCGGGTCATTATGTGCTTTTTGTTTTTGGTACATTTCAAAATCAACTACACTATGAGCGGGCGTAACACCAAGCGCGCCAGTTCCAAAATCTTTATCCACATTTTCATCTGTGATAATTTTTATATTCAATGGTTTTGCCGCACCAACATCTACTGTAAAAGTTTTACCAATATATTTTTGGTAACGTTCATCATTTGGGTTCACTGCTACGGCCGTATCGCCGAGTTTAGTCTCAGGCCGCGTGGTTGCAATAGTGATTGGGAAATCTTTGGAATATTTAAAATAATATAGCTTGGCTGGTCGCTCTACATGTACCAACTCATCATCACTACAAGTAGACTGCCCTTTTACTGACCAATTAATGACGCGGTACCCACGATAAATCAATCCATCATCATACATTTTTTTGAATACTGTCCGCACCGCCAAATTTCTTTGCTCATCAAAAGTATAGGCTTCTCTACTCAAATCCAAAGAGGCGCCCATTTTTTTACATTGGTTCACAATGGTGTCGTGGCTGTCTTGCGCAAACTTTTTTACCCGTTTTAAAAATTCTTCGCGGCCCAGCTCTTCTTTTGGTTTCTTAAAACCTTCTTCTTTAATTAATTTATTTTCTACCTTAGATTCCGTAGCTACAGCGGCATGGTCTGTTCCTGGTAACCACAAAGTTTTAGCTCCCTTCATGCGATGATAACGCACCATTACGTCTTCAATCGCAAGTGTGGCCGCATGACCCATATGCAAAGTACCCGTAACATTTGGCGGCGGAAGCACAATAGAAAAATGTTCGGCATCTTTAGCGGTCACACCTTTTTCAACACAAACATCAGGGTTAAAAAAACCAGATTCTTCCCATTTTTTGTAAGTTTCATGTTCGTAATTTTTGGCTTCGTACGCTTTAGGCGATTCTTTCTTAACAAAAAAGATATTTTTTTAGGCCTATTTAAAGGCCTCAAAGTCATTTATTTTACTAAATCTGCATAAATAAAGCAAATATTCTGCCTTAAAATACTGTCTTTCTAACCTCCAGTAGCCCACAGGTCAAAATTTGACACATCTAGTTTTAGTTGTTACAATCAGGCGTTCACTAGAACCTTCAGTTTGAAGGAGGGGCACATGGACCAAAAAAAGGATCACGTCTATGAATCACATAGCTTACAGACCATTGTGGTTGGAAGCGCGGTGATTATAATGATAGGATTTATTTTCTGGCTATGTTTAGAAATGGTGTTGTCGAAAAACCAGTTTATTCAGGGATTTCCACACCATACGAGACAAAGTTTTGTAACAGATGTGCTTTCTGGATATGCCGTGGTTATGCTACTGGCGATCTGGTGGTATCGCTGGTGGCGAGACCAAAAAAAATCTAGGAACCCATAACAAAACAACATAGTATACGTTGGGCACACGTCAAAAAGCCTATTTCTAAACTTTCTATTTTGTGGCATTAACTGATTTTCAACAACTCAACAAACTCATAAAGGACAGCACATACATTCTTATCGTGTTTGGACCCTATGATTCTGGAGACAGTCTTTCTTCAGCGCTTGCATTAAAATATTTTTTGGAAAAAAGATCAAAACAAGTGGAGGTGGCTTCTTCTGGATTTGCTGCCCACAAACAATTTAATTTTCTTCAAGGAGCCGATACGGTAAAACCAGAACTATCTCATTTACAAAAATTTACCCTTAAAGTTGATGTTTCAAAAGCTGAAATTGATACTATTAGCTATGACATTAAAGACAACTGGCTTTCCATTCATTTAACTCCTAAAAAGGGCGTAATTACTAAAAATGAACTTCGCACTGCACAATCAACCTTTAAATATGATTTGGTAATTTCCATCAATACTTCCGACTTAGAAGCATTAGGATCGATATTCATTAATAATACCGATCTTTTTTATAGAACACCGATTATTAATATCGACTATCACACTACGAATGAATATTATGGCCAAGTGAATTTAATTGATACTACTGCAACATCTGCCGCAGAAATTTTAAGCCAACTACTAAGGCAACTACAAGAAGAAGATTATGACAAAATACTTTCAACCATGCTTCTCACCGGCATGATTGTTGCTACTAAAAGCTTTAAATCTGCACATGTTACCCCTCACGCATTGCATTTAGCAAGCGACCTTATTAAACAAGGAGCAGACCGAGAACTTATCATTCAAAATTTATACCGCACCAGATCAATAGCAACACTAAAATTATGGGGAACAATTTTAAGTAGACTCCGTCACAATACGAGCTGTGGACTTGTTTCAGCAACCTTAACACTTGCTGACTTTAAAGAAACTGGGGCAGATGATAATGATATTAAAGCTGTAGTAGACGAGCTTATTACAAACTCTCCAGAAGCAAAAATAATTGTACTGCTTTACGAAAAAAGCCCTTCAATTATTAAAGGGCTTCTTACGACAGACCATACATGCTCTGCTCTTGAAATGGGAAAGAGTTTTCGTGCCCAGGGAGATAGAAAGCAAGTTTCTTTTTTACATGAAAACACTACTCTTGAGGCCGAAGAAAAAAATGTTATTTCAATTCTAGAAAAACAACTTTCACAACCGCTAGCACCACCTCGTTAAACAAGAGATCTTCCAATCATTTCTTCTGGCTGGGACACTCCAAGTAATTTTAATATAGTTGGAGCAACATCAGCTAAAATACCAACAGGAGACAACAAGCTTAAATCTCCATCAAGTGGATCGCCGCCCGAACCGGCTTGCCCAATAAAATCTTTTCCGATAATCATAAACGGAACCGGATTAGTTGAGTGTTCTTTATCTATTCCACCAGTTTGTAAATTAAGAACCTCTTCGGCGTTGCCGTGGTCGGCGGTAACAACTACTACTCCACGCTGCGCCATAGCGTGCTCCGAAATCTGACGCAACGCTTTATCAATTGCTTCGCACGCTTCTATTGTAGCCTGCTTATCGCCTGTATGGCCAACCATGTCGGCATTAGCAAAATTTACGGCTATAAAATCAAAGCGTTTTTTATCTAAAGCCTCAACTACTTCTTGTGTAATACGCTCTAACGACATTGCGGGAGTGGTTACATAGTTTGCAACTAGCGGTGAAGGAACCAAAATACGCTCTTCACCTGGAAAAGAATCCTCAATCATTCCATTTAAAAAATAAGTGATGTGGGCATATTTTTCTGTTTCGGCTATGTGTAACTGCTTGAGACCATTCTTGCTCAGCACTTCTGCTAATGAATTATGAATGATAACAGGAGGATACGCTACAACAACTGGTAAATTTTTTTCATACTCTGCCAAAGTGACAAAAAACAAATTTTTTAAATGAGTTCTTTTGAACTTGCTAAACGCCGGCAAAGCAAATGCCTCAGTCAACTGACGGCCGCGGTCTGGACGAAAATTAAAATAAACAACCGCATCATTTTCTTCAATTGTGGCAACAGGTTTTTTTCCCTTAGTTATTACCACTGGTAAAAATTCTTCATCAAAATTTTTCTCTGCATATGCATTTTTAATTGCCTTAATTGCTTGAACCGAAGTTTTTTCCGCAATTCCTTCTACCATTGCTCGATAAGCTTTCTCGATTCGATCCCAACGATTATCACGATCCATTGCATAAAACCTACCGCATAGTGAAGCGATAGAGCCAACACCAATCTTTTTCATATATTCCTCCGATTCTCTCACGAGAGTTTCGCCAGAATTATAGGGTGAGTCACGTCCATCTAATATCCCATGCACAAAAACTTGTTTTGTTAGTCGAGCGTTTTTGCATAATTTCAAAATAGCATACAAATGATTCATGCTCGCGTGCACATTTCCAGAACTTAATAATCCTACCAAGTGCAACTTTGATTTATTTTTTTTTACATGTTGTACGGCTTGGGCAAGTGCTTTGTTTTCAAAAAAATCACCCGTAGAAATTTCATGATTAATGCGAGGAAATGTCTGATAGTATACTCGTCCGGCACCGATGTTCAAATGTCCTACCTCAGAATTGCCCATTTCCCCAAACCCTAAACCAACCTCATTTCCAGAAGCTGCCAAGGTCATGATGGGATAATCTTTTATACCAGCATTAAAAAAGGGAAGACGTGCATGAGTAATTGCATTACCCTCATTATCCGGCGCAACACCCCACCCATCCATTACAACCAACACTACTGGCTTATAAGACCGAGAGTTCATCATAAAATTTAAAAAAGTGGCTTAGCAGTCATATCTTTTGGCTGCTTGATATGCATAAGTTTTAAAATAGTTGGGGCTATATTTGCCAATTTTCCTTTTCGTAAATTACCTGTGTGGGGTATGCCATAACGTTTAAAATCACGATGATGAACCAGAAGATAGCACGGAACTTTGTTGGTTGAATGCTCAGTATTTGGGGCACCGTTATCATTCTGCATTTCTTCCGCATTGCCATGATCTGCGGTTATAATACCGCGACCACCTTCCTTAAGCAAGGTTTCAACTATCCTACCAAGCTCTTCATCTAAAATTTTAACTGCTCGTTCTACTGCCTTAAAATCACCTGTATGACCAACCATGTCGGCGTTAGCAAAATTTACTGCTATAAAATCAAAACGGTGATCTTTTATGGCGTGTATAATGTAATCTGAAACTAAACGCGCTTTCATTTCAGGTCGAAGACTGTAGCTTTCCACACGATCTGACTCAATTTTAACAAATTGTTCTCCGCAAAAGTGATGAGAGTAACCACCGTTTAAAAAATAAGTGATGTGAGCATATTTTTCGGTTTCAGCAACATACAACTGTTTAAGGGGACACAAAGTTTCAACTAACCCATGGTGAATATCACGACTTGGAAAAGCAATAAATACCCCGTCTAACTCTGGTCCAAAATCCGTCATTGCCACAAAACGTGTGTTGTGAGGAATTTTTTTTCTAGTAAACACATCTGCATTTTCCTTTTCAAAATCCGTTTGTACAAAAGATTTGGTTAATTGCCGAGCTCGGTCACTGCGAAGATTAAAAAAAATCATTATATCATTATCATCTATACAACCAACCGGTTTATTTTGTTCATCAACCATTACGGTCGGACTCACAAACTCATCGGTTTCACCACGTTTGTAAGCTTCTTCAAGTGCCTGCTCTGCTGTTGTTGCGGAAAAACGACTTTCTCCCATAACCATAGCATGGTAAGCCAAGCTCATACGATCCCAATTTTTATTTCGATCCATAGCGTAAAATCTTCCCATAATAGAGGCGATTTTTTCTGTACCCGTCAAATGCTCTCGCAATTTTTTAAGATGTTCTGGCGCATCATGCACTCCAGAATCACGCCCGTCTGTAAACAGATGAAGGTAGACTTCAGAAATACCTTCTCGACGGCAAAGATCTAACAAAGCATATATGTGTTCGGGACAAGCATGTGCGCTGTTATGATTGGACAACAGGCCCATGAGATGAACTTTTGTTTTATATTTTTTTACATGGTGGAAGGCCTGTATAAAAGCATTATTCTTAAAAAACGTTCCGTCTTCAATAGCGTCGGAAATATAGACCCCGTCCTGTTTTACTACCCTACCCGCACCAATATTCAGGTGTCCTGCCTCACTGTTCCCTTCTTGCCCTTTAAACAAACCAACTGCTTCTCCACTGGCATCAAGCTCTATATAAGGAAATTTTTTATTCCAACCAAAAAAGTTCGGCGCAGTTTCTGGCCTAATGGCGCTTAATTGTTTTTTTGAAGTAACACCCCATCCATCTAATATTACCAAAAGAGTAGTGGTTAATTTTGTTTGTGACATATGACAATAATAACACCCCTCCTTTTTGGTTAATTTTTTAAATAATTATGCGAAAAGTTGTTTTTCAATTTCCATTAAACGATTATACTTTTCTACCCGTTCCGACCGCGACAATGATCCTGTTTTAACAAATTCAGCATTCACTGCCACCGCTAAGTCGGCAATAAAGGTGTCACTGGTTTCGCCACTACGGTGCGACACAGATATTTTATAATGAAACTTGCGAGCAAGCTGAATCGTTTCCAGCGTCTCACTCAATGTACCAACTTGATTAAGCTTTATTAAAATCGTGTTAGCAACCCCTTCTTTAATACCCCGTGACAGCCTTTCTTTCTGAGTCACAAATAAATCATCACCAACAATACAAACATTTTCTCCAAGCCGTTTAGTTAACTCTTGCCAAGGTTTCCAATCATCTTCGGCTAACGGATCTTCTAGTGAAATAAGAGGATATTTTTCAACCCACCCTCCAAGAGTACTAATGAGCTTTTCCGCTTTCCATGGGGTTTTCGAGTCAACAAAATAGTATTTATTGTCTTTATAAAACTCCGAGGCTGCCAAATCAAGACCTAAAAAAACATCTTTACCCGCATGGTAGCCGGCTTGAGCAATGGCTTGCATAATAAGTTTTAAAGCTTTTTCATTGTCACCACGACCATTAGGAATATCTGGGCTAAAACCACCCTCATCCCCCACCCCAACAAAATAATGTGTTTTAATTAAAATCTTTTGCAATTCATGAAATATCTCCGAACCAATCCGCACTCGTTCGCATAACTGTCTGTTAACAGGAATAATCATGAATTCCTGAACAGATAAATTATTGTGAGCATGCTGGCCACCGTTTAAAATATTCATGGTCAAAAAAGGCATTTCATATTTTTTGTGTTCCAAGCCGTACAATTCTCTAATGTATTGGTAAAGCGGTCGATCAGCCGCTAACGCTGCTGCCCGAGCAAGAGCCAGTGACACTCCCAAAATTGCATTCGCTCCCAAACGGGACTTATTCTTTGTACCGTCAAGATCAATCATTAACGCATCTAGCATCGCCTGCTCCATTACATTTTTACCCTTCAAGGCAGGGGCAATAATTTTTTTAATATTTTTAACGGCTTTTAACACACCCTTTCCACCATATCTTTTCCCACCGTCACGCAGCTCAAGCGCTTCATGAACACCAGTAGATGCACCTGACGGAACTTTGGCGCTTGCCGATACTCCATTTTCTAAAACAACAACAGCTTCAATCGTTGGATTTCCCCGAGAATCAAGAATTTCTCTAGCTGCAATGTTTTTGATCTTCATATGACTAAAACCAAGAAAAATAAACTACCAAGTAACACGATTGTAGCACAAAATTTGCTTATAAAAAAGGGTGGTTTAGATTAGCCACCCTTTTTTAAAGTTTATTTAAGACTACGGTAAAATTTCGTAAGTAATATTTACATTGGTGATAATATCTTGACTACCAGATGAGATAGAACTTGGAGCTTTTACATTAACAAAATCCATTGTCATACCACCATATGGAAGTGGATAATCATTACCACTCGATTCACTATAGGTTACCACACCTGCTAAACGAACTCCCAAATCATTAGCTAATTTACGCGCCTTCATTTTAGCGTCGTTAAAAGCTTTTTCTCTAGCCTCACTCTTTAAAACTTCTTGATCATCAATGGTAAAACTGAGCCCACCCACTTCATTAGCCCCATATTTTCCAGCCAAATTTAGCACCGCAGGAATTTGACCAAGATCTCGAATTTTAACTGCTAAGGAATTTGAAACTTGATACCCTCTTAATTGCTGACCTTTAACTTGCGTGTAATCATAATTGGGTGAAATAGTGTATTGATCTGTAATATCTTTATCACCGATTCCCATACTCTTTAATTCTGCTTTAAGTGGATTCATTACCTTCGAATTATTTTCTTGAGCAACTTTTACATCCTTATCTGTGTTAGAATAACCAATTGTGGTCATTGCCACATCATTTCTTCCCGGCACTTTTCCCATACCACTAACAGTAATTGTTCGCTCCATTCGATCTGATTTTCCAATATAAGAGTATTCTTTGGTTTTAAAATTAACCATTGTGTCTAGATAAATAACACCGTACACAATAAATACACAAATCAAAGCAACCAATATTTTTTTAAAAAAATCGAATCCTGTAGAACAATTCTCACAAGACCCTTTTGTGGTTAACGTGGCCATAGGTAAAAAAATTAGGGTTGAACCGTATAACTACGTTACATGGTTCATAATAAATTAAAATATAAGATTTTATTTTTTAATACGCATCAGGCCTGGAAGTTTTTTGCCGCCGAGATATTCAAGCATTGCTCCACCACCTGTTGAAACTAGCGTTATTTTTTTTACTATACCAAGCTTACGTAACACCTGCTCTGTTTCTCCACCGCCACACACACTTATCGCTCCCTTCTGAGAACTTTTACTAATACTCTTAGCAATCGCAAAGGTTCCTTTTGAATATATTTCTTTTTCAAACATACCTACAGCCCCGTTCCAAATAATTGTTCCAGCCGCTTCGATTATAGTAGTATACTCCATAATCGTTTGTGGGCCAATATCATAAATCGTTTCATCAACTGTTATGTTTTCAAGATTAGAAATTTTTCTTACTGTTGCGCCCTGTTTTTTTTCTGAACCAATAAGCACATCAGTTGGTGCGTACACATTTTTTTTCCGTAAAATGCTGCGCATATATGGTACATATTTTTTATCAACCAGTGATTTACCAATTTTTTTACCCGAAGCTAACAGATAAGTATTAGCTAAACCACCTCCTAAAAGTATTGCGTCTGCTTGATTCAAAAACTTTTTAATAAGAGGGATTTTTGTTTCTAATTTAATACCTCCTAAAATAACTACTACTGGTTTTTTTGGTTTTATCAAAACCTTATCAAGTGTCTCAATCTCTTGTTGAAGTAGAAAACCAGCACGTGAAGGTAAATATTTTTGTACACCACACACAGAAGACGCCTTACGATGGGAAACACCAAAACCATCTAACACGAATACATCGCCGAGGCAAGATAGGTTTTTAGAAAATTTTTTTTCATTTTGCTCTTCCTCTTTAAAAAAACGTATATTTTCAAAAAATAAAATAGATCCGTTAGACAAAGACTCCGTTTGTTCTCGTGCTTTTTTCCACCCTTTTTCAGATGCAGTAATAGACTCAAACTGAATTTTTTTTCCAGACAATTTTTCTAAATGAAGCGCAATTATTTTTAAACTCAAATTTCTGTCAAAACCAATAGGTCTACCTAAATGACTTACAATAATAATTTTCGCACCCTGCTTACAAAGAAAATTAAGTGTTTTAAGACTTTTTTCTAGCTTATAATCTGATTCAATCTTGCCATTCTTCAGCGGCACATTAAAATCTTCCCGAATAAGAACACGCTTTCCTTTGAGCGAAGGAATAGAATCAACCCCAACGAGCTGCATACATCAAAAAATATAAAATAATATACTTAGTATACCATTTTTTTATGGCTTCACAAAATTAAAATAATTTTTTTGATCGGGCCATACATAATTTTTAAAAACCCATAAAGCAAGGTCACGTGATTCTGTAAACCGAGACTCGCTGGACGCTGAACCAAGCACAACAACTCGGACAGCGTGACCAGATCCGTCTTCTAAACGAACTGCGAAATTATAACCAGCTTCTGGCGTAAAACCTGTTTTGCCAACAATATCAGCACTTAAAAAGGGACCGTCTACAGAGCCATTCAAAAGCGCATCTGTAGTAACAACACGATGAATATTCCGATTAAGCGGATGGGAAGTATAATCGAAAATTTGTAGTGTTTTATAAATTTTTTTGTTCAGTAAAACAATACGCAACAACTCTGCCACTTCACGAGCGGAACCAACATTTCTTCCATCCAAACCTGTTGGTTCAAAAAAGACAATCGATTTTAAGCGAAGCTGCGCGGCTTTTTTATTCATCTGATTTACAAATAGAGAAAAACTGGACACAGTTTTTCTTACCATAGCATTTATAGCTGCATTTGAAGAAGCGATTAGACCGATATGCCACAAATCATCTAATGAATAGATTTCTCCAGCCGCAACATGCTGGTCACCACCCATATCTTTGGCAATTACTTCTGTGGTTGTAGAAAAATCTATTCCATCTTCAATAAGCACCAAAGCAGACATGAGCTTTGTGATGCTTGCCAAAGGACGAGGCTCTTCTTCTCTCTTTGCAAATAAAACAACGCCTGTTTTATCATCTATCACAACAGCTGAATTTGCGGTTAAAACATTTGGGTATGAACTTGTGTTTTTTTGCAAAGGTACAAACGGCTCACTTTTTGCAAAACTAGCGGTTTCTCGCATTTCTTTTTTAGGCGAATTAGCCACGAGAGAAATAGGGAACGAAGTGATCTGTGGGTATTTTTTTTTGATTTTCTGAAAAGAAAATGAACTACCGACTAATAAACCTACCCCCAACAACATAACACCAACAGAAGAGACAAAATCAATAATGTTTTTTTTATTCATAATGAACTATATTTATTCACCAACAGATACTAAGGTTTGTGTAACAAATTCGTGGGCATGAAATTCTTGATATCTTGGCAAATCTTCAACACGCTCTATTCCGAGGTAACGAAGATACTCTAAAGTGACTTCGTAAGCAGGAAGTAACTCCACAACTCCTTCAGATTCTTTAACCAAACCACGCATCATTAAGTTTCTTAAAATCATACTACAGTTTACCCCACGAAGATGTTCTAGCTCTGCTTTAGTTATTGGACCGCAATATGAAATAACCGTGAGAGTTTCTAGCTGCGGTTTTGTTAATTCACCAGAAATTTCAGCTTTTAAAAATTTTTCTACCAAAACATTGTTCTCTGGATGAGTTGTCATGTACCACTCTTCATTTGTTTCTAAAATTACAATTCCAGAATGCAAAAATTCGTATTTGTTTTTAAGATGCTGAAAAATTTCTCTCACTTCTTCAAGAGAAATCTCTAAAGCTTCAGCACACTGCTTGCTGGTCAAGGGTTTTGAGGCAACGAATAATATTGATTCAAGTTGTGCTGCAAGTGACAAGGTCATACGTTTTATACCAAGCTAATAACTAAATGTTCAAACGAATTTTCTTGCTCTACCGAAACTTTTTGGTCTTTTACTAATTGCAAAATTGCTAAAAAACTAATAATTGTTTCTGTTTTATTCGCACCCACACCAACCACATCATAAAAACGTAGTGTTTTAAATTGTTTTATCGACTCGTACAATGCTACAATTTTCTCTTTAACGGATAACGAACGATCAATACTCATACGGGGCAATGGAGCTACTGGCTTCAAACGTTTTAATACCTGTAAAAACATTTTTTCTAATTGTGAGAAACTAGCATTTTCTGGAGGAGAAAAAATATCGACTACCACATGAACTTTTTCGCTTCTACCATAGGCAACCAGTTTCCTGTCCCACAAAAAAGCAATGTGTTTACTTAAATCAACAAAGGCCTTATAGAGCTTTAACTGATTCGCTAAACTAGGCCCATCATCTGGGTCAGGTGGGTACAGATATGGTAACAAAACTTTTGACTTCAAATAAACCAACCGACTGGCAACAACCAAAAAATCTGCCAATTCTTCGGGATTATACTCTGACAGCGTATCGAGATATTGTAAAAACTGCTCAGTAACTTGAGACAAAGCAACTTCCGAAATAGGCAGTTCTTGATCTTCGATAAGTTTTAACAAAAGATCAAGTGGTCCTTGGAATTGTTCAAGTTGAATTGCCGTTTCCATAAAACCATTAGCTCTTATCTTCTAACTTAATATGAGTTTCTTTTAAAACCAGCTTAGTAGTTTCCGACGGCGCACCCATCATTAAATCACGAGCATCGCCAGTTTTCGGAAAAGCAATAACTTCTCGAATATTTGGCTCATCAGCTAAAAGCATCACAATGCGATCAACTCCCGGAGCGAACCCGCCATGCGGAGGAGCTCCATAGGTGAAAGCTTCCAACATATGACCAAAACGACTCTCTTGTTCCTCTTCGCTAATACTAAGAAGGTCAAAAATTTTCTTCTGCAAAGATCTTTGGTGTATTCTAATACTTCCACTGCTTAATTCAAACCCATTCAAAACTAAATCATATGAATTGGCTCGAACTTTAAGCGGGTCAACTTCCAACAGCTCTTCATCACCTTCTTTGATAGAACAAAAAGGGTGATGCATAGCCTGGAGCGAGCCCTCAGCATCTTTTTCAAACATTGGAAAATCAAGCACCCAACAAAAAGCTAGCTCATCTGGATTGCTTTTATCTTTACGGAGATCTGGTTTATCACTGCCATAGTTTTGCATTGATTCTGCATAGGTTAACCTAGGGAAAGGAAGTGTAGAGATTTTTTTATGAGGAGTTACTTGCTTCACTAGCTCAATAATCATGGCTTCGGTAAATTGCAAAATATCTTCTTGTTTTACAAACGACATCTCAAAATCTAATTGCGTAAACTCTGGCTGTCGATCACCCCGTTGATCTTCATCTCGAAAACAACGCGCAATTTGAAAATATCGCTCAAAACCAGCAACCATTAATAACTGCTTAAATTGTTGCGGAGATTGTGGCAAAACGTAAAACTTTCCTTCATGCAGACGCGAAGGAACAATATATTCTCTAGAACCTTCCGGAGTACCTTTCATTAAGATAGGGGTCTCAATTTCTATAAAATCGTGCTGTCTCATATAGGTTCTAAAAAAAGCAACAATCGAATCACGCAGTCGAATATTTTTCTGCATACGCTCGGAACGTAAGTCCAAGTATCTATATTTCAATCGCAATTCTTCATTGATATTTTTGGTATCTTTATCAATTTCAAATGGCGGAGTTTCTGCTGTATTTAAAACAGTCAATTTTTTAATCAAAACTTCTACATTTCCCGTTGGCATGTTGGGATTTTTTTGTTTTTCACCACGCTCTTGCACCAAGCCTTCTATCTCAATCACCCACTCTGGTCGAATATTTTTCAAATTTTCTAACGATACTTCATCTAATTCACTTGGAACTCCCACCAACTGAACAATGCCGGCTCGATCACGTAAATCTAAAAAAGCAATTTTGCCCATATTGCGCCTTGCGTTAACCCAGCCTTTCAACAAAACCGTTTGTCCAACCTTGTCGATTGTCTCTACCCCAAGAATACGCGTGCTCATACTTTTTTTATCTTAAATTAGCTAAAATAACGCTTAAATACCTTGACAAATATGTCAAATTGTGCTATAATTACGTGTTTTGAAAGTAACGAAAAACCTTAAAAAAGAGGTCTGAAATGGACGAGCTCATGAACGCTTTCTTTAAGCAGGCGTTGATGTACACAGGCGGTGCAATGTTTTTGGGGGCGATCTACATGTTCATAAGCGCCTCCAAACTACCGGGAGAGTGGCCAGCTTGGCTCACCAAGCCGCCACAGATCCTGGGCACCATTGCCCTGGGTTCGGGGGTGTACCACCTCTTTTTCTTCCTCACCCGAGGAAGCAAAGGAGTGGCAGCATTCGTTGCTTTGGCAACAGTGTTGGGGCCCGCGCTATGGATATTAAGGGGTTTCAGCACTTCGTCGGATTTGTTTCAAATCGGTCCGAAGAAGCCGGTGCGACCACCTCAAATTCCAGCGGTCATAGCGGGGGGGCTGGCACAACTCCCGTTCATCTTCGTAGTCAGGGCTTTGCTTACCGGAGGCATTCTCCTTGGTGTAGCAACCCTGGTCGTCAAGCTCTTTTTTCACTAGCACGCCGGCGTTCCAAACGCCGGCTTCTTTATTTTTATACACTATACGCAACGGCCATTTCAACCAAACGATGTGCATAACCAAACTCATTATCATACCAAGCTACTACTTTGATCAAGTTTCCGCCAACTACATTGGTTAAGCTCAAATCTACAATCGCGGAATGTGGATCGGCAATAAAATCGGATGAAACGAGCGGTTTGTCGGTTACTCCAAGTATTCCTTTAAAACGTTTGGTGGCAGCGGCTTTGGTAAAAGCAGCGTTGATTTCTTCTTTGGTGACATCTTTTTTTACTACGGCGGTAATATCGGAAATAGAACCTGTCGCAACCGGCACACGAATAGCGAATCCATCAAACTTGCCTTTCAAACTAGGCACAACTTCTGTGGCGGCAATGGCAGCGCCGGTAGTGGTTGGAATCATGTTAAAGCTCGCAGCCCTGGCACGGCGCAAATCATTACTTTTTCCGCCTGGTGGTGGCCCATCTACCAAATTTTGCTCGGCAGTCATAGCGTGAATGGTGGTCATCAGTGCTTTTTCTACACCAAATGTTTCTTCCAAAACAGACATCACGGGTGAAATACAGTTGGTAGTACATGACGCATTGTTAATAATACTATTTTTTTCTTCACCCACTTTTTCCGAATTCACTCCCATTACATACGTCGGAATTTCTCCACCTTTTGATGGCGCGCTGATGAGCACTTTTTTCGCTCCAGCTTTGATATGCATCCCTGCTCCGGCAGCATCAGTAAAGCGGCCCGTGCACTCGAGCGCTACATCAACATTCAAATTTTTCCACGGCAAAAGGCTCGGATCTTTCTCGGCCAACACGGGAAATTTTTTACCATCGATAATAATATTTTTCTCATCAAAGGTTACTTTTTTTTCATAGCGACCATACACGGTATCATATTGCAACAAATGCGCGAGTACTTCGGTACTGGTTAAATCATTGATCGCCACAACAGTGATGTTTTTATTATCCAATGCGATTTTGAAAGCTTGGCGCCCGATGCGACCAAAGCCATTGATGGCAAGGTTGATCATAAGTTAAAGTTATTTAGAAAATTATTTTAATTGACAACAATAGAACTGACCCTCAGAAACAACTAGTGAACAACTATCTCCGGTGCACGTACTTGGCTTGCCACAAACATCAAATACACCTTTCTTCAATACTATGCAATGCTTTTTAAATACAGTTATTTGAAAATTTTCTTTGGTGATTTGTTTACTATCAGAATAGGGTGACCGGGAATAATAAAGCGAATTACCTATTTTTTCTGTTCTCATTATATAAAAAAACGGTATGCTGTAGCGAACAAGTGCTAAGAGCAGACCCGTAGTAACAACAACTAACGCGGTAATTTTTAAGCTCTTTGGTATGCTCATAACTATAGAATGCGTATCACTTACCTGTTGCAACGAATAAAGAGGCAGGCACTGTTCTGACTACACTAACTTACAATCGCAATAAAACATTTTAAGTACTCCCCTTCGGTAAATGCAACCAACTCGGGATGGTCGATACCATGCACAAAGGATTCGATAATTTGTACGGTTCGGCCTGCGCGGGCAGCGGCTTCGCTGAGCATGTAGCGAAAATCGGTAACAGTTACGTGGGCAGAGCAAGAGCAGGTGACCAAAATTCCACCAAATGGAAGTAGTCGCAAAGCTTGCTCGTTAATTTTGCGGTAACCTTGCAAACCTTCTTTTACTTTGTGCCGATCTTTTACAAATGCGGGCGGATCCAAAATTATCACATCAAAATTCCCCGGCGATTGATCTTCCAAATATACTTTTACATCCGCCTGAATAGTTTCAAAATCTTTTTCTTTAAATTTATTTAATTTCATGTTTTCTTCAAGCAGAAGCAGGGCGGGCTCGGATGAATCGACACTCACTACCTGCTTTGCCCCAGCAGCCAATGCGTACACGCTAAAGCCACCGGTGTAAGAAAAACAATTTAAGACATTTTTATCTTTGCAATATTTTTGCAAAGCAAACCGCTTATCACGCTGATCCAAAAAGAATCCTGTTTTTTGGCCAGTTTTAATTTCAACCCAAAATTCCAAACCATTTTCTTTAATTTTTACTTTATCTGGCACCTCGCCATGGAGCACCCCCACACTAGCTTCGGCTTTTTCTATGCCACGCACTTTTACATCTGAGCGCTCGAAGATTCCTTTTGGCTCCACAATGCTAACCAAGGCTTTTACTATAAAATCTTTCCAGGCTTCTATGCCCGGGTTGTGAAATTGCACACAAAGATAATCGGCATATTTATCTACTACCAACCCAGGCAGCAAATCATTCTCACCATAAATCAACCGGTATGAATCGGTTTCTTTACTCGCCACATAGTTTTGGCGAATGTTGTAGGCGGTTTGGATGCGCTTTTCGAAAAAGCTTTCATCAATTTCTTCTTTTTCATCCCAACTCCACAGGCGCACAGCTATTTGGGAATAGGAATTGAAATATCCGTAAGCCAAAAAATTAGTTTGTTCATCTACGAGCCGTACTTCTTGGCCGCCTTTGAGCCCTTCGGGAATTGCTTTCAGCGCCCCGGAAAAAACCCAGGGGTGCCGGCCGCGGACAGGCCCGATGCGATGTTTTAAAACAGTTAAATTTTGCATGGCACTAGTGTAGCAAAAATATTTAGTGATAGCAAAATAAAGACCGACCGCACCCACCTGTCATCCTGAGCGAAGTTCGCACGTAGCGAAGGATCCCTCGAAACACACTCACGACTGTTGAGGGATCCTTCGTCGCTGCGCCGCTCCTCAGGATGACAAATGGCGACTAAATTCATACCAATTAAAAAAACACCCCAATGTAATTAGGATGTTTTTTTGGCCCCGAAGTTGTCTCGCGAATCGGGGTTCGCGTACGATGAAAGAGCGATAGTGGCTCACCAGAGGCTAGCCCACGAGGGCGAGGGTGGTGAGTTAGAGGAAAGGTCGACCAGGGGGAGCCGTCGTTGGGGATTATTCGATGATGACCCCCATGAAGTCCAAATCACTGTCCCAGACGTCCCGATTCGCGTCACAGTTCAACGCGCGCCCATCCAGGCTGAACACGTAAAAAACGTCTGGGGTTCCATTAATGTACGCGACGCATGTTCTTTTCATGCCGAGCGTTTGGTCCTCGGCCGGCAGAAGGAGTGCCTCGTCCGCGTTGGGAAAGCGCATGCCCTGGGTGCGGAATTTTGCTTCTGCGTCTTTACGGGAAACTAGACCAACCTCTGCACCTACGAGCTTTTTTCCAGGCATGATTCGGTATCGAACCATCCGCTCACCTTCGCTGGTAGGCGGATAGCGTTCATCCGTAATTTCTTTGGTGCAATGGCCTCGGTAATCACCTTTCTGAACAAGAGACGCGATTTTTCCTGAAGCACCGTCTGGAAGCTTCAAGGAGATGATGTCATCTCCACTCGGCTGAACTTCCTCTTCACCCTTTTCCACAACCTTGAGGAAGGTGCCTCCAGCCAACTGGATCGTGTCGTCCTCCAAGCGCAG
>JACCDN010962295.1_pt1 | contig 22935 bp, 19 predicted proteins | sample 7441691 | NCBI WGS metagenome assembly JACCDN01 (sample SAMN15323439, study PRJNA562643) | freshwater metagenome | isolation source: river surface water | place: USA:Blue River Watershed | collected 2017-08-16 | reverse complement strand
TCTGGCGGCGATCTTTGATAAATCCTTTCTCGCTAATGTGAAGAACATTAGCTTCAAAACGATTTATCAAATCTCATCCGTCAGAGAGCCGCCTAGTGGATGAAATAAGTAGCCAACCGGGTTTAAAGACTATATTGCAAAAAAATGGGCAAGCTGCGATAAAGAGGCTATGCGACAAACTTTACTTTCTCTTTTATTTTTCTCATCTGCTCTTTTTTCTACGAAGAGTTACGCCTATGATAATTTACTTCGAAACCCTTGTAGACAAGATGATTACACCTATGACAACACGGATAGTAATCAGAAAAAAGTTGCATGCGGAATGTATTTATGGGGCTTTCTTTTCTTTTGTGGCATCGTGATCACTTCACTTGTGATACCAAATGAACCATCAACTACCTCTTCCTCTGGCACTAGCCAAAACTCTAACTCTCTCTTTGGCTCTAATACCACCCAATAAAGATAAAAAAGATCGCTTACATTACTTTAGAATGAGAGAGATCGACCTTTCCTTGGAAAAACTTCTCCTTTAAATACGACTCCAATTTGATCGTATCTTTGGCAAAGTTTCGTATCCCCTCAAAAAGCTTATCCGATGCCATCTCATCCTCGCACATTTTCCAAAGGAAAGTCTTTTCATCCATGTGGATTTTTTCAATCGGTTCTTTAGGCGAAGATTTAGCATCGAGTTTTCTCTCCGTTTTCCCATCCATTTTAGCAAGCTCGTCTAAAAGAGAAGGAGCAATGGTTAGAAAATCACACCCTGCAAGCTCTAAAATTTCTTGAGGATTTCTAAAAGAGGCCCCCATAATTTGGGTCTTATACCCAAATTTTTTATAGTAATGGAAAATTTGGGTAACCGATTTAACGCCCATATCTTCTTCCACAGGAATATCTTCGCGCCCCTCTTTCTTCTTTTGCCAGTCGAAAATACGACCGACAAATGGGGAAATAAGAGTGACCTTTGCTTCAGCTGCAGCAATTGCTTGAGCAAGATTAAAAAGGAGGGTCATATTGCAATGAATCCCTTCTTTTTCAAGCTCTTCGGCCGCTTTTATCCCTTCCCATGTAGAGGCAAGCTTAACTAAAACTCTTTCTCTACCAAACCCTTTTTCTTCATAAAGGGCGATATACTCTCTTGCTCTTTTGATGCTGCCTTCAATATCGAAAGAGAGGCGTGCATCGACTTCAGTAGAGACTCTTCCTGGGATAATTTTAAGGATTTCGGCGCCGAAATTTACAAAAAGTTTCACAATAGCTTTATTGATGAGATCTTCTTTCTTCGAGGCGTGGTTTTGAGCCCAGGTAATTGCATCTTTAATAAAAGGAGCATATTGGGGCATTTGAGCAGCTTTTAACAAAAGAGACGGGTTTGTTGTCGCATCTTGTGGTTTGTGTAGTTTTATAGCTTCCAGATCACCACTATCTGCAACAATAACTGTATATTCTTTAAGTCCTTTAAGTTTATCTTTATGGTCTCCCACAGAATCTCCCATTTTCTCCTATTCCTCCTACTCCGTGCACTCTAGAACCTTTGTGCGATTTTGTCCCTATATACCCTGCTGTAAAAAGGAGAAACGTCACCATACAAAAAGCCCCCTGAATGAATAGCTCCACCCGTTTATCTTCTTCTGGATTTGACTGTTTTTCTTTTTCAAGAAAAACCCCAGTCCCGTGTATCCCAAGGCCATCTAATACCTCATCGCCACTATCACCGAGCTCTCCCGAGAAATCTTCTGGATTCGACTTAGGTTTGGGGGCCTGAGGATCGGCGGCAGACAAAGAGCCTATGCTCAAAACCAATATCCATCTCCACATGTTCATAATTTTGGCCACCGTTGTCTCCCTTATCACTTATACTGAAGTAAACCCAAGAAGCAGTTTTTGACTGCATCAAAATCTTAAAATTTGCTCCCGCTTCAACTCGCCTTATTTCCCATAGTAGCTCGCTTTAGCGCCGATTTCATCTGGCACAAATTGTAAGTTTTGCTTTTGTCAAAAAACCGATTCTTGGGTTTCCTTTAGTACATCATGATACAAAGCCATTTTATACTCAAAGTTTACTTTTAGAAAAGGGGTCTTCCTTCGGTATAGTTTAAAAGCTTTAGTCGGTTAAGAAGCAAAGGGTGCAGAGGGGTATAATTAAAGCATAAATTTAAATAAAACATAGGAGTTTTTATGTCCTGCGAAAAACCAAAACCAGCAAAAAGATTAGGAAACCCAGTAACGTTAAACGATTTAATTAATTATAGCCTGGGACTGCTTGTTGAAAGAAACAGTGCGATTGGACCTTCTTTAGTCCAAGGGATTTGTGGACTAAATATCAATGATTTGAAAAAACTTTCTAAAGAGCAAAGGATTCAAGCCTCTACAGATTTAGGACGGGTGATTGTAGCTCAGTATAAAATCGCTGATGGCTCTTTTCTTTTTATCGTAGTTTACGCTCTCTGTATGTACGCTTATGTCGATTTAAGACAACTAGCAGCATTTCAGAAAAAAAACTGCAACAAAACAGCCTAAAAAAACCAGGGAGAGGCGTTCCTCTCCCTGTAATATTTTGCTTAAACAGAAGCAAAGACTGAATTCTCAGGTTCGCTGATAAAGTCGAACTCAAGGAACTCTTCTTGGCCTTTACGCACATTCTTCTTGAGCCTGCGGAAATAACGGGGGTGCCCGGTACCGGAAGGCATTTGCTGACCTGTAATAATATTTGATTTGAAATCGAGGAGGTAATCCACTTTTCCTTCACAGGCAGCGTCTGTAAGAACACGCGTTGTCTCTTGGAAAGAAGCTGCAGAGAAGTAAGACTCTGTCCCAAGAGATGCTTTAGTAATCCCGAGGAGAACAGAGGTTGCTTGCGCAGGTCTTCCACCTTCTTCGAGCACTTTGCGGTTCTGTTGGTGAAACGCCTTCTTGTCTATATCTTCCCCATAGAGGAACACAGTATCACCTGGATCTGTTACGCGTACTTTTTGTAACATCTGACGAACGATAATCTCGATATGCTTGTCATTAATATCTACCCCTTGTAGGCGATAGACTTCCTGAACTTGATTTACAAGATATTTTTGTAGCTCGCGGACACCGCAAATTTCTAGAATTTCTTGTGGTTTAACAAGTCCTTCTGTGATCTGCTGTCCTTTCTCTACACGGTCGCCACGCTGTACGATAAGGTGTTTTGTAAGAGGGATAAGATGCTCCTCTTCCATACCAGTCTCTTCATCACGGACAGAAACGATACGCTTGTTCTTTTGGACTCCTTTAAAGTCTACAACGCCATCGATCTTCGCAATCTCTGCGGCATCTTTTGGCTTACGTGCTTCAAAAAGCTCAGCAACACGCGGTAGACCACCAGTAATATCCTTGGTCTTGACAGCGCCTTTAGGCAAACGAGCAAGCTGTGTTCCAGCAGCAACATATGTCCCTTCTTCTACAGAAAGGTGTGCTCCTGAAGGAATTGCGTAGGTACCAACTAGCTCTTCATTGTGAGCATCAGCGTAGATAACGATTTGCGGGTGCAACTCGCCACGGTGTTGTTTCACAACAATCTCTGATTGACCTGTCTGTTTGTTGATCGTCTTCTGTGTAGAAATTCCCTCTACAAGATCTTCATACTTAACATAACCCGCCTTTTCGCAAATGATTGGATAGTTATGCTGCTCAACAGTTGCAATCTTTTGCCCTTTTTTCACATGGCAGCCATCCTCTAAAAGGATCTCTGTTCCAAGCTCTACAGCAAACGACTGAATAGGTTCGATCGATTTTGTAGAAAGGAGCTTTTTGTATTCTGCAAGAGGTCTTCCTTCATCTTTGACCACGTGTAAACGCCCGTTCTTGTTGAGAACAAGGTGAACCCCTTTCTCATTTTGAACAGTACGAATATCTTGGTAAACAAGGATACCATCAGCATCACTTTCAAGTTCTGGATTGATGCTAGCAGACGCAATACCTCCCAAGTGGAACGTTCTCATCGTCAACTGCGTTCCAGGTTCACCAATCGATTGAGCGGCGATAATTCCGACAGCTTCACCCATCGCAACTTTACGCCCATTGGCAAGGTTTACCCCATAACATTTCGCACAAATTCCTCTCTCGGCTTCGCAAGTAAGCGTTGAACGGATTCTAATGCTTTCAATCCCCGCATCATCAATGGTTTCTGCCTGCTCGATAGTGAGAACATCCCCTGCATGAGCAATCAATTTCGTATGATCGCCTGGCATATAGATATCTTCACATACAGCCCGCCCAAAGATACGATCTCTTAAAGGAAGAAGCTCTTCTTGTCCCTGCTTAATAGGAGAGACATCAATACCCCCGAGCGTACCACAATCTTCTTCGTTAACAAGCACATCTTGAGCAACGTCAACAAGTCTACGTGTGAGGTAACCGGAGTCAGCTGTTTTAAGAGCTGTATCGGCAAGACCTTTACGAGCACCGTGAGAAGAAATAAAGTATTCAAGAACACTTAATCCCTCACGGAAGTTTGAAGTGATCGGGTTTTCAATAATTTCCCCTGAAGGCTTAGCCATAAGACCACGAAGCGCTCCAAGCTGACGAAGCTGAGATTTATTTCCCCGCGCTCCAGAGTCAATCATCAAGTAAAGCGGATTGAGCTCGGCTTTTGCAGAAGGCTTCATAATCAAGTTGTAAAGAACATCAGAGAGAAGCTCTGTAGCTTCAGTCCAAATCGAAATAATCTTCGATTTACGTTCTCCCTCTGTGATCACCCCGTCTACGTACTGTTTTGTAACGATTGCGAGTTTATCATTGGCTTCCTTAATTACTTTTCCTTTTACCTCTGGGATAATAACGTCAGCAACACCCATAGATAGTCCAGACTTAGTAGCTTGCTCGAAACCAAGGTCTTTTAGGTCATCCAAAAAGCGTACTGCTTTTTCCAAACCTACAGTTTTGTAAATTTGCAATACGAGATCACCTAACTTTTTCTTACGTAAAGAATAGTTTTGGAAACCCATTTCTTTTGGAACAATGGTGTTAAAAAGAACACGACCCGGAGTTGTTTCAATCAAATTGCCGTCAATACGCACAACAATCTTTTCATGAATCGGAATACCTCGACCAATGTCGTCAGATCTCTCCCCTTCTTTAGTTTTTCCCTGGTGCCAGTTGTAGCTTCCAGCTGCTCCGAGCGCTAGAAGAACTTCTTCCATAGAGGCGAAAACTTTAGTTTTGCCTTTTTTATCAGGCATATCTAGGGGCTCATACATCAAGTAGTAGAGTCCTAAAATCATGTCCTGACTCGGAATTGCAACTGGTTTTCCAGAAGATGGCAAGAAGATATTATCTGGTGCCATCATAAGGAGTTTTGCTTCGATCTGAGCCTCGATTGAGAGAGGGATGTGTACAGCCATCTGGTCACCGTCAAAGTCAGCGTTAAACGCCGTACAGACGAGAGGATGGATACGGATCGCCTTTCCTTCAATAAGTACAGGCTCAAACGCTTGGAGACCTAACCTGTGCAACGTAGGCGCACGGTTAAGAAGAACTGGGTGTCCTTTAATGATCTCTTCAAGAACGTCCCAAACTTTGGGATCTTCGCGCTGAATCATTTTCTTAGCGGAGCGAATCGTGTAAACATAGCCGTAGTCTTTGAGTCTCTTCACAATGAAAGGCTCAAAAAGCTCTAAAGCCATCTTTTTCGGGAATCCGCACTGATTAAACTTCAGCTCAGGTCCTACAACGATAACTGAACGACCTGAATAGTCGACCCTTTTTCCTAACAGGTTTTGACGGAATCGACCGTGCTTTCCTTTCAACATTTCTGAAAGAGATTTTAAAGGTCTATTACCTGCTCCCATTACAGGGTGGCCATGACGTCCGTTGTCAAATAAAGCATCAACTGCCTCTTGAAGCATCCTCTTTTCATTGCGGATGATAACTTCAGGAGTTTTTAGCTTTAAAATAGCTTTTAAACGGTTGTTTCTGTTAATCACTCGACGATATAAATCGTTAAGATCAGAAGTTGCGAAACGACCTCCATCTAAAGGAACAAGCGGTCTTAAATCAGGAGGAGTGACAGGCACATTGGACATAATCATCCAATCAGGCGTATTTTCAGAACTTGCAAAAGTCTCTACAATTTTGAGTCTTTTTGCAATTTTCATCCGCGCTTGGAGAGATTTTGTCTTACGTAGTTTGTCTTTTAGATCGACAACCGTCTCTTTAAGGTTTTCTCCTTGTAAAAGAGCTTTGACTGCCTCACCGCCCATCATTGCTTTAAAAGAACCAACGCCCCATTTTTCTTGAGCTTCTCTATGTTCACCGTCAGTGAGAAGTTGTTTCTTTTCTAAAGTCGTACGACCTGGGTCAATCACCACATACTCTTCGTAGTAGATGACTCGCTCTAGATCGCTTGCAGACATACCAAGCAAATTTCCAATACGGGATGGCTGCGTCTTAAAAAACCAAATATGGACAACAGGAACGGCTAATTCAATATGCGCCATTCTCTCTCGTCTTACTTTAGAAAGGGTAACTTCTACCCCGCAACGATCGCAAACAATACCCTTGTGCTTGATCTTTTTGTATTTACCACAAGCGCATTCCCAGTCTCTTGTAGGACCAAAAATCTTCTCGCAGAAAAGCCCGCCTTTTTCAGGCTTAAATGTTCGGTAGTTAATCGTTTCTGGCTTTTTTACCTCTCCACGAGACCAGACATCTCTAATCACTTCGTCTGATGCGATTCGGATCGACAAACTTTCAAAGTAGTCATGCTTAAAACTTTCTTCTTGTTGTGTTTCTTCCATTCCCTAACCTTAAATAAGTTAATTCCTTCTCCTCGCTCTTTGGGAGGAGAAGGAAAGCATCCTTTAATCTTCTGCTGTTGATGCTCTCACATCCAAACAGAGACCTTGCATTTCTTTAATAAGTACGTTAAACGATTCAGGTGTACCTGCATTGAGCAAGTTATCACCTTTTACAATGGATTCGTAGATACGTGTACGTCCAGCTACGTCATCTGACTTCACTGTCAACATCTCTTGGAGAAGGTTAGCAGCTCCATAAGCTTCAAGAGCCCAAACTTCCATCTCTCCAAAACGCTGACCACCCATTTGCGCCTTACCACCCAGCGGCTGCTGAGTAACAAGTGAATAAGGACCAATCGCACGAGCGTGGATCTTATCTGCGACAAGGTGTGAAAGTTTCAACATGTAGATATAGCCAACAACGATTGGGTTGTCAAAACGCTCACCTGTTCTACCATCATAGAGGAACATCTTTCCATCACGACGGAAGTTAGCGCTTTCAAGCATATTCCAAATTTCTTTCTCTGGGAATCCTTCAAAGACAGGGCTCTTCACATAGATACCTGACTTTTTAGCAGCAAACCCTAGGTGGGTTTCTAACATCTGTCCCAAGTTCATCCTCGATGGTACCCCAAGAGGATTCAAGATAATTTGGATTGTTTCCCCATTTGCAAGGAACGGCATATCACATTCAGGGACGAGTTTTGAAACAACCCCTTTGTTCCCGTGGCGACCGGCCATTTTATCCCCGACTTGGAGCTTTCTTTTCGTTGCGACGTAGACTTTTACCTGTCGGATGACACCGCTTTCTAGCTCAATATCCCCCTTTTTAAGGTATTCTGTCTCAGACTTATATTGCATCTGAAGACTTTCAAGAGACCTGCGGTGGGCTCGTAAAATATCCTTCATCGTCTCATAAGTGTCGATCTGTGGGATGATGAGGTTCTCTAAGCTTTCCTGTTCGAGAACTTCTAGCATCTCTTGAGTAATTTCCTCTCCATCTCGGATAAGAACATCACCAGTTTTTTTGTGCATGATTGATTCAGGCGCTGGTTGATCTAAAAGAAGAGCTCCCAGTTGCTCGTGAAGTTCCATGCTGAGTTCCATTTCTTTTTCTTTGAACTCTTTTTGGATATCTTGAATTTTGGATTTCTCTTCTACAAGTTCATCATCTGTCTTAGATAAACGATCTCTACGTGAGAAGACTTTCACATCCATGACAATCCCCTCAGTTCCCGGAGGAGCTGTTAAAGAGGCGTCTTTCACATCAGCTGCTTTCTCTCCGAAAATAGCACGTAAAAGCCTTTCTTCAGGCGAGAGTTCTGTTTCGGATTTTGGAGTGATTTTACCTACGAGGATATCGCCTGGTTTCACTTCAGCGCCAATACGGATGATTCCATCGTCTCCAAGATTGCGAAGAGCTTCTTCCGATACGTTTGGAATATCTCTTGTAATCTCTTCTTTCCCGAGTTTTGTGTCTCGAGCAGTCAAATCAAACTCTTCTAGGTAAAGAGATGTGTAAGCATCTCCTTTGATGAGTTCTTCAGAGATGATAATCGCATCTTCGTAGTTATATCCACACCAAGGCATGAATGCAACCAGAACGTTTTTCCCAAGAGCAACTTCACCACGATCTGTAGAAGGTCCATCTGCTAATACATCTCCTGCAACTACCACATCACCCACTTCTACAAGTGGTGTCTGATTTATACAAGTACTTGCATTAGAACGTATGAATTTCTTTAACTGATAGACTTTCTTAGACAAAGGATTGGCTTTTGCAGCAATCACAATTTTGATACCGTCGACATACTCAATAGTACCGTCTTCTTCAGCAATTACCACAGCACCTGAGTCTTTAGCCGCCCTTCTTTCAACGCCTGTTCCCACGATAGGAGCTTCAGGTTTAAGAAGAGGTACTGCCTGACGTTGCATGTTCGATCCCATCAAAGCTCGGTTAGCATCATCGTGCTCCAAAAACGGAATCAATCCTGTGACAATTGAAACGAGCTGCTTTGGCGACACATCCATATGGGTTACTTTTTCTGTCTCAATTTTAAGAGACTCACCCTGATATCTTGCCCAACATACGTTTTCTTGAAACATTTTAAACTCATCTAAAGGAGCAGAAGCCTGAGCTATAACACTTCTTTCTTCTTGGTCAGCAGTCATGTATTCAATTTCATCGGTCACCACCCCATTTTTGACAATGCGGTAAGGCGTTTCGATGAAACCAAACTCATTGATCTTCGCAAAAGAAGAGAGCGATGTGATCAAACCAATGTTTGGTCCTTCAGGTGTCTCAATAGGACACACTCTTCCATAGTGGCTAGGATGAACGTCTCGAACTTCAAAACCAGCGCGTTCTCGATTTAATCCTCCAGGCCCTAGAGAAGAAAGTCTTCTTTTGTGTGTAAGTTCAGCAACAGGGTTTGCCTGATCCATAAACTGTGAAAGTTGAGATCTACCGAAGAAATCTTTAATCACAGACTGAAACCCTTTTGAGGAAATAATTTTTCCAGGAGTTAGGGTGTCGGATGCAAAATCAAAAAGATTCATACGTTCACGGATAATTTTTTCCATGCGCACAAATCCAATACGACATTGGTTTTGTACAAGCTCTCCTACAGAACGGACTCGTCTGTTAGCAAGGTGGTCGATATCATCAATCTGTGCATGCTCATCACCTTGACGTAGGCGTATTAAGTATTTAACAGCATTAATAATGTCTTCTTTACGTAATGTGACCTGATCAAGCATCTCTTCAGTCGTCTCAATCTCAAGCTTTTTATTAAGCTTATAACGACCTACTCGACCTAAGTTATATCTCTTAGGATCAAAGAAAAGGCGCATGATTAATGAACGAGCATTCGATAATGTTGAGGGTTCACCCGGTCTAATTTTGCGATAGAAATCTTTAAGAGCCGACTCGTAAGAATCTGTAGTATCTTTAGAAAGCATCTTAATAATTGGGCTTGTCTCATCAGCATCTTCTGCAATACGGATCGTTGAGATTTGAGCATCAAGGATACGTTTAAGCATTGCTGTAGTTAGCTTTTCAGAAGCTTTACCATAAACTACACCACTTTCCTGATCGACGACGTCTTCAGCTAGAATCTTTCCCACAATCTTAGCAAAGTCTTTGTCCGACTTGATTTTAATCTTACGTGTGCTAAAGAATTCTTCAATGATATCAGAATCTGTAGAATATCCTAAGGTACGGATAAATGACGTTGCTAAAACTTTACGGCGGCGTTTCTTTTTATCGACGTAGATATAGATAAGATCGTTACTATCAAAAGAAGCTTCTAACCAACTTCCTCTGTAAGGAATTACGCGGAAAGAGTATAGCATGTTCCCTTTTGGATGCTTTTCCTCTTCAAAGCAGATACCTGGAGAGCGGTGTAATTGTGAGACAATAACTCGTTCTGCTCCGTTAACAACAAAAGTTCCCCTTTCTGTCATTAAAGGAATAGTCCCCATGTAAACTTCTTCTTCTTTAATTCCTGTCTCGTCTGTCAAACGAAATTTGGCTTTAAGCGCTGAATTATAGGTAATTCCTCGACGTACACACTCTTCAGGAGTGTATTTAGGAACACCAAGCGTGTATTGCAAATACTCTAAAACAATTTTTTCATCGAAACTTTTTACAGGAAATATTTCACGAAATACCTCTTCCAATCCTATATTTTCACGTTCGGATGGCAGTCTTTCTGCCTGAAGACAATCGCGGTATGACTTAATTTGAATTTCAATAAGATTGGGTAGGTCTATGATTTCTTCATATTCCTTAAAACTCACCCGATTAGGTGGCCTCTTCAGCATGGATCCCCCTCTGAGACAATTTACGTAACGCGTACATTCGTGCCCAAATGCGCATACGGCCCTCTTCTTTTAAAGAGAGCTAAATTCTTCCAGTTATACAGACCTTGTAAAAAAATCGATTTGATAACAGAGACATAAAAACCTATGCACCTACTATTTTCTCTTAAGAGATCATGGTTTCGGCAGCAATTTCACCCAAACTATGAGCTTAAAGTGTCTATCTTCTCAAATTCTCGATTTTTAAATCAAGATACGCGCAAACAAACCCGCTTTATAACAGCACAGAGCCCACAGAATTATCTGTGTTCTCTGTGAATTTATAATAGCCAGGGTATTGTTTTTTTATAAACTATACACCCTTGAGCTCTACTTTGGCTCCAGCTTCTTCAAGCTTCTTCTTCATCTCTTCAGCGTCTTTCTTAGAAGCTTTCTCTTTGATAGTCTTAGGCAAAGCATCTACGATATCTTTAGCCTCTTTCAAACCTAAGCCAGTAGCTTCACGTACGACTTTAATGATGCCGATCTTTTTTGTAGCATCGCAAGAAGCGATAACTACATCAAATTCTGTAGCTTCTTCTGCCGCTGCAGGAGCTGCTCCGCCACCTGCTGCAGGAGCTGCAACTGCAACTGCTGCTGCTGCGGCTTCTACGCCCCATTCTTCTTCGAGCATCTTTTTGAGTCTCGCCAATTTGAGAACAGTGAGCTCACTTAATGCGTTTACAATTTCTTTTAGATCTCGATCTGCTGTTTCTTGACTCACGACTTTACCTCTTTTATACGTTAGATTCTTCTTTTTTCACTTTGTTATCCACACAATAGATAATCGATGTAAGCAATGCTTGTAGAGTTCCCAATGTATGGGTCATCGGTGCAACTAGTGTACCTAGAACTTGTGCACGCATTACATTTATCGGTGGAAGACTTGAAATTTCTTTAATCTCTTCAGAAGAGCATTTTTTCCCTTCAAATATTCCTCCGAGAACACTTAACATCTCCCCTGTGTTCTTTTGGAACGCAAGAACAGCTTTAGCAGAATCCATAAAGTCTCCCTGGACAAGAACTAGTCCTATGTGACCTTCTAATTCGCCAAGCTCATAAGATGCTTGTATTTTCCCCACTGCCTTCATAAAAATTCTTTTTTTGAGGGCAAGCAAATGAGATCCTGCTTTAGCAAGCTCATTTCTGAATTCAGCAGTGAGATTCGCTGGCATATTTTGGTATCTTGTTAAGATAAAACCATGGGCATTAACCAGCTGTTTTTCTATTTCTTCTAGCAATAATTTTTTTTCTGCTAACATATATCCCCTTTCTATCCGCCCGCTTATGCTGTTTGATATTCCACTTTAAATCCAGGACCCATTGTAGAGGATACAGAAATTGACTGAATAAAATTCCCCTTTACACTAGTCGGTCTGCTTTTTGCGATGGCATCCATTAAAGCCACAAAATTAGCAAGCAATTGATCGCCAGAGAAAGACATTTTGCCAAAAAAGGTATGAATATTTCCACCTTTATCGACTTTAAACTCAACTTTTCCTGCTTTTACCTCGCGAACAGCCTGAGCTACGTCTTGAGTAACCCCCCCTGATTTAGGAGAAGGCATAAGTCCTCTTGGTCCTAATACTTTTCCTAGCTTACCGACTACTCGCATCATGTCTGGAGTTGCGATAAGATGTGTAAAATCTACCCAACCGCCCTCAATTTTCTCTGCAAGATCTTCAGCACCGACAAAATCGGCTCCTGCGTTTTCGGCTTCTTTCGCCTTATCCCCTTTTGCAAAAACAACAATACGCGCTTTTTTACCTGTTCCGTGTGGAAGGGTTACAGTACTACGTACTTGCTGGTCTGCTTTTTTGGGATCAACCCCCAGTTTGATGTGCAGATTCATTGTCTGATCAAACTTTACAGGAGGAACGCCCTTAAGAAGAGTAATCGCTTCTTTAGGCACATATCCCTTTCGAAAATCGAAATTTTTCGTCGCTTCTCTTAATCTTTTACTTTTATACTTCATATAATTCGACCTATAATTCAACTTCTACGCCCATCGACCTGGCTGTTCCAGCAACCAGTCGCACTCCTGCTTCATCGCTTCGTATGCGCAGGTCGTCTTTTTTTCTTTTCACAATTTTCTCTATTTGTGCACGAGTCAACTTACCAACTTTATTTCTGTTCGGTATAGCCGATCCTTTCTCTAAACTAGCTTCTTTTTTAATGAGTTCAGCAACTGGAGGCTGTTTAGTAACGAAGGTAAATGTTTTATCCTGATAAACGGAGATGATTACAGGCAAAATATCGGAACTATCTTGCGTCTTTGCGTTAAATTCTTTGCAAAAAGCCATAATATTTACACCAGCAGCACCAAGGGCTGGTCCAATTGGAGGAGCTGGATTTGCTTTTCCTGCAGGAATTTGAAGCTTTATCTCTTTGACTACTTTTTTCTTTGCCATAAATCTATATTCCTAATCATTTGCTACTTTTTCAACTTGCCAAACTTCAAGGTCATCCACTCTTGTATCTCTTCCAAAAATAGAAACGAGGACACTGAGTCGTCCTTTTTCTGGGAAAACCTCAGTTACTGTTCCAGTAAAGTTGACAAAGACTCCATCAGTGATTTTAACAGTATCGCCGAGTTGAATGTTGTGCTTGTGAACAACTTCCCCTTTCTTTTTGTGCAACTCACCTAAAATCTCTTCTACTTCATGGTCAGAGAGCGGGCTCGGTTTTTCACCACCAAGAAAATCTATGACTCCACTGGTGTTTTTGATAAACATCCATGTATCATCATTCATGTCCATTTTTACTAAAATATATCCGGGCCAGAGGATCATCTCTCTAACTTTCTGCGAACCCTGCTTCACCTCAGCTACGTTTTCTGTGGGAACAACGACCTCAGTAATATTTTCTCTTAAACCGCTAGTTTCCAAATTTTCACCGATGGTCTTTTTAACCTTTTTCTCGGTATTCGATAACACTTGGATTACGTACCACTTTTGCAAGTTCATCAACTTATCACCTTTTGTATTCCCTCGAGTCTTCGGGTTTTTAACCGAAAACGGTATACACTATACTATGTAAACCACTTAAAGCGCTTCTAATAAGTAAGTCAGTCAGATAAATGCAAAAACCAAAAAGAAAAGTAGTTATCACTACCAACTTAGTGCCTTGCAGTAGTTCTTCTTTAGAAACCCAAGAAACTTTTTTAAGCTCCCCTTTCAATTCGCGAACAAATGAACCTTTCACGCTCTTTTTTGCTCCCTCTAAAGTTACTACTTTTTCTGTCACGTACTTATCTCCTTATCTCCTATTCGAGTGCGGAGGGCTTCGAACCCCCGACCTGCGGCTTTGGAGACCGCTGCTCTACCAGCTGAGCTACACACCCAAAACCAAATTTAAAGCTTAAAGGGAGAAAAGAGTTTTCTTTTCTCCCTCTATAAATTCTTTACTTTATGATCTTCGAAATAGTTCCGGCACCAATTGTTCTGCCACCCTCACGGATCGCAAAACGCATACCGTCTTCCATAGCTACAGGAGCAATCAATTTCGCTGTAATGCGAACGTTATCACCCGGCATAACCATCTCTACACCTTGTGGAAGGTTTACAGTACCTGTTACATCGGTTGTACGGAAGTAGAACTGTGGTCTGTAACCTGAGAAGAACGCTTTGTGTCTACCGCCTTCTTCTTTAGTTAAGATGTAAACTTCAGCCTCAAATTCGCTGTGTGGAGTGCAAGTACCAGGAGCTGCAAGCACCATACCACGCTCAACGTCATTTTTCTCAACACCACGTAGAAGAACTCCAACGTTCTCTCCAGCGCGTGCTTCATCAAGAACCTTATTAAACATTTCAAGGCCTGTTGCTACAACGTCTTTAGTTTGTCTTAAACCAATAAGCTGTAGTTTATCGTTCACCTTAATAACGCCTCTCTCCACTCTTCCTGTCGCAACAGTTCCACGACCTGAGATAGAGAAAACGTCTTCAATAGACATAAGGAATGGTTTTTCCACATCTCTTTTAGGAGTTGGGATTTTTTCGTCTACGATTTGAAGAAGTTCTTCAATCTTTTGCTCGTAATTTGGATCGCCTTCAAGAGCTTTTAGAGCTGATCCACGTACAATAGGGACATCTTTAAAGCCGTTAGCTTCTAAGAGCTCAACTAATTCCATCTCTACGAGATCAAGAAGCTCTTCATCACCTTGACCAATCATGTCGCACTTGTTAATGAAAACAACAATAGCAGGAACACCTACTTGTCTTGCCAAAAGAATGTGTTCTTTTGTTTGCGGCATAGCACCATCAGTTGCAGCTACAACGAGGATAGCTCCGTCCATTTGAGCCGCACCAGTAATCATGTTTTTAACATAGTCAGCGTGACCAGGGCAGTCTACGTGAGCGTAGTGGCGATTTTTTGTCGCATACTCTACGTGACTGGAGTTGATCGTAATACCTCTTGCTTTTTCTTCAGGCGCATTGTCGATTGAGCCGTAGTCTCTATAAGAGGCTCCGCCGTGTTTAGCTAAAACCTTAGTAATCGCCGCTGTAAGCGAAGTCTTTCCATGGTCTACGTGCCCAATGGTACCGACGTTAACGTGAGGTTTATCCCTTTTAAATGATTCTTTTGCCATGTAATCGTTCCTCCGAAAAGACGTAAAATTTTGTTAACTTTTTGCCCAAGACAGGAATCGAACCTGCGACCACTTGCTTACCATGCAAGTGCTCTACCTCTGAGCTACCCGGGCCGAATTCCAACCCATTCTTGGGCTTCTTTTTCGGCTACCAACTACTCTACACACCTATAAAACATCGGTTAAGAGCCATTTCTGCTACCAAAAAAGAAGAATGCTGTAAACTATAGCCCTCTTTTTTAAAAAAAGCAAGAAACAATTCGTAATTTAACGTTGTCTGTAGGTAATTCTCCCTTTTGTCAGATCGTAAGAGGACATTTCCACCTTAACTCTATCCCCTACGAGCACACGAATATTTTTCATTCGCATCTTCCCGCATAGGTGAGCTTTTATCTCCACGCCGTTCTCTAAGGCCACTACAAAAGTCATATTTGGAAGAAGCTCTTTAATGATGCCTTCTATCTCTAACGTGTCTTCTTTCTTTGACATAACGCTCGTTGCATTTTATAATGGTTGATCATTCGATTGGGTTGCCGTATATTATAGAGAAAACAACCTAATCTCTTCAAAGAAAAAATTTTTAAATATTTTTTTATGGAAAGTTGTCTACACAAACAGAGTAGTCTTTGGAAAATTTTTCAACCATGCCTGACTCCTGAGGCTAAATATGAAAAGCTTATTAATCTAGGCATCTCCCTCCCTCCTTTGCCGGCTGAATATAAGGTCAAAGAAAATCTTGTACACGGTTGTCAAAGTAAAACTTATCTTACGGCAGAACTAAAAGATGGTTTTATTTACTTCATGGCGGATTCAGACGCCCTTATTTCAAAAGGCCTAGCAGCCCTTCTTATCCAAATTTATAACGAGGAGCCCCCTCAAGCTCTTTTTCTTTGCCCCCCAACTATCTTGCAAAAACTTGATATTTTACCCCTTCTCTCCCCTCTTCGCTCTAACGGACTTAAAGCTATCTATAAGAAAATGCAGGAAGCCGCCGCTAATAAAATTTCTTAACAAGACCTAAGAAATTGTCTAAGGGTGAAAAAGATCATCCTGCACACCGCCAGTAACCTCTACCCTTCCTTCTCCCAAATAAAGAATATCATGTTCAAGACGTAACCCAAATTCGCCCGGGAAATACAGGGCTGGCTCAACGGAATAACAAGTATTACTCAAGAGAATTCTTTCATCAAAGGACTCAAAACTGTCTAGATTAGCCCCCCTACCGTGCAATTCGCTATCAATACTGTGCCCAAGCCTGTGAAGAATATTATCTTTGTAACCTTTACTTTCTAAATAAGAGCGCACCACTGTATCCACATCAGCCCCACGTGGTAAAGAATGCTCTTCTATATACCGAACCGCTATCTTTTGCGCCTCACGCACATGGAAAAATGCCTCTTTGATCTTTTGTTTACAGTCTAAAGAAGCCCGTACACGCGTAATATCTCCATACACACCATGAGGCCCTTTTTTCTTACACCACAAATCAATTAAAAGAAAATCACCCATGGCTATAAGATCGCCTCGCCCCTTGGGGCTATAGTGCGGAGAAGCGCTGTTAGCACCTCTAGCCACAATAGGGGGATGATTAGTCACACACCCAGCCTCAGCAATCTTTTTTACAATAAAATCCTGAACCTCTCCTTCATAAACCTTTTCTCTCTTATCCACAAAAGCAAAAGCTTCTTTCACAATCGTATCAAGAATACGACCCGCCTCTCTTTGCGCATCTTTTTGAGCTTCTGTTAAAAGCGAGAGGGTCTTTTGAATAAGAGATGCTGACGAAACAACTTCTATCCCCTGCTCTTTGACAAACGCTAAGCTCCCTGCATCTACAAGAGAGAGCTGTGGGAGAGTAAATGATACTTCCATGGCAACTACCCCATGGACAGTACTCTTCAATAAGGCGCCTAATTCCTCTCTACGACTATAACTTTTAACTTTCCCAGGTAGCTGATCTAGCACATGCATTTCGATCTTATGAACAATCTTCACAGGCTCGCCTCTACAAGGGATCCAGTAGAAAAATCTTCGAGTTACATGTGAGGAAGGAGGCATCCCCAAAACTTCCCAAACCAGAGGGTTTTTCCCATGAAAGTCATAGAAAAGCCATCCATCAATTCCCTCTTTCTGAAGATGCGCCTGAATTAATGGTATAGACATTGAATAATACTCGATGCGGCAATTGTTCTAGATAGCTGAAACGGCTCTTCCATAACAGCTAAAAGAAATGGGATGCTGTCGCGGTTTCCAATAAATCCAAGAGCTTCTAAGATGGTAATCTTTTTATCCCAGCTCATCTTTGGGTACGCCTCTTCTAAAACAAGCCTCACCTCTTGATCTCCCCCATGAAATGCTAGGGCAAGGGCTGCTTGCACACGCATCTCTTCTTCAGGATCTGAAAGAAGAGCTCGTATAAGATCTGCCGCCTCTAAATCTCCTTCTTCTAACACAAGCATAGAAGCTGTTCCGATCACTCCCCAAATACGATTATGAAGAAAAGAGCGTACCAATTCCCCTGCTTTGTCATATCCAGCAATACAGAGGATGTTTAAAAGACGAAGCCTTGTTAATTGATCGACTTCCTTCGGATACGAAGGAACATGCGGCATATGGCGTACTTTGCTCGGGACTAAAGAAGTAAACATAGGGTAGCTATTCTGCGTCCACATAAGTTGCCCTTTTTCTTCCGTAATAAAACTTGCTAGAAAAGGAGCTACGTCATTGTATCCTCCCCCATTTTTCAGTAAAGCAAGTGATAAGTTGACCTTTACGAAAGAGTCTCTTACTTCTTTAAAGAGCGAATAGATAAAAGGAGTCATGTGTTTGCCGCCAGCGCCTAAGGCCGTTGCTGCAAAACAGGCCTCTTCTTGATCGTTAGAGAGGATATACTTCTTCAAGACGCTTTTTCCCATTTCTTCATCAAATCCTAAAGAGAGCCAGGCAGATAGAATCACAACTCCTGGATGCACATCCTCTAAAAGCTTAGGCAACTCTTTCTCTAGCTCTCTCCGATGGCTCACTGCTAAGGGCATAGTACCTAGAAAAGCCAGGACTCCCATGCGAACATCGGGGGAAGAGTCATGTAAAAGAGGAAGGACTTTAGGCACATACTCTAAAGCGCCAAAATGGTCTACAAAAGCAACCCCAAGCCTTCTTAAGCCGCCTCGTTTATGAGTCAGCAAAAGATCAAGGTCTTTTTCAGTAATTTTTTCTTGTATTTGCAAAAGAGACTGAATGGCAGAGGCTTTTTCTTCTTGGTTTGCAGATTTACTTGCCACAATGTCTTTAAGAAAAGGAATCCCTTCTACAAGCCTCATAGCACCGAGAGCCTGTACAATCTCTCCCCTCACAAACCAATCCTTCTCTTCACGAGAAAGTCTAATCACCTCTTTTTGCAAAGAACGATCATTATAAGAGGCACAAAAGCGGACAGCAAAACCACGCAGGAGGGTATTGGCAGATAAGAGAGCTCTATGAAGAGTTGCAACAGCTCTAGCATCTTTAGTAAGACTTGCAGCGATCAAATGGGTGAGGCGGGTCCTTTCAGATTTTTCTTCATCCCACAAAAGGTAAGACCAAGAAAGCGACTCTAAGGGGGAAAAGAGCTCTTTTAAATCTTTACCTTTAGAGAACTCTTTAAAGAATGTAAGCGCCTCTTTTCTCTTTCCCTCCTCCGATAACGCCTGAATACGGAGCGCTTGTAGATAAGAGGAATCTGGGAACACATGCAAGCCTGCTTCAACGCATTCTTTGGCCCCTAAACAGTCTTTAATGATGAAGCTAGAATGAACTTTACGCGCAAAATCGATCTCTGTTGAGACAACCCCTGCACAAAGAGTTGATGAACCGCATAAGAGCAGTAGACCTCTGAGGTCTAGTATAGAAAGAGACCGCACTTATTCCCCCTTCGTGATATTCCTACCCGCCATCAAATGAAAATGCAGGTGATAAATGGTCTGCCCTGCCTCTGGTCCACGATTAGTCACAAGACGATAGTTATCTTTCACACCAAGAGAGGTCGCAATCTCCTGGGCTGTACCGATAATTTTTCCTAAAAGATAGTAATCTTGAGGCTCTATTTCATGAATTGAAGGAATAGCTTTTTTTGTAATAAGCAAAATATGAACAGGTGCTCTCGGAAATTTATCTTTAATGCAGATAATCTCCTCATCTTCATACAAAATATCAGCCGGAAGTTCCCGATCGATAATTTTTTGAAAGAGTGTTCTAGTCATATTTCTTATTCAATACCATTTTCAGTGCTTTTAACGCATCTTCTTTGGTTTCCCACACAGAAATAAAGCGTCCTTTATGACAAAAAATAGCTCCCCGAATCCCTGTGACTTCTTTTAACTCTTTCTCTAGTAATCCCGACCAAGCCTCAGGCAAAGGATTACGCACTTCCATTCTCCTCTCATACGTAGGGGGAATAGCGCGTAACTTCCAATGTTTTCCAGAAGGCATGATGACAAATTCTGCAGGATGATCCTCCCCACCAAGCTCGAAAAAAGTCTCTATCCAAGGCATAGCTTTATCAAATACCATGCACTCTGACATCTCTTTCATGATTTCAGCTACATCGCTTTTACATTTCTGCAGATAGTGAAACTTTCTCTCGGCTCGAAATAAAAAACCAAGCACAAATTCAAGGGCTTCAAAAAAGCCCTCATTCATTTCCTCATCACTTGCTTCGTAAGAAGGGGGAACAAAACTTGCAATCACTTGCGAAAAGCTTGCATGCCCAGTTTTTGGGAATAAACGGCCGTTGTCGATATCATCAATGCCTTGAACAAACAAAGAGCGAAGATAGCTATACAGCGCATGGGTAATAATCTTCTCTTCTTCCAAATACTGCAAAATCATTCCAGCACTACTCAACTCACCTTTGTAATCGAGCTGATGGTGATCAAAACGACGTTCTTTAGGATTGTAAGATCCACCCACATCGCATACAAAATCACATGAAACAAGTTGTCTCTCTTCGCGAGTCCTGACCACTTTGTCTTTATCTATCATTTTGAAATAGACAAGAAGCGCACAAGCAGTCACTTCGTCCGCGTGAAAAGAGCCATTATGTGTTCCGAAACTTCTAGAAATGATTCCAATACTCATCCTTTAAAAGGGTAAACTCTCTCTTCTTTTCTTTCTACAAGAAATGGTTTTTCAAATTGTGGAAAAGTTGAAGAGAAAATGTGCAAAAAAAGGATTACTAGAAATAAAAAAAAAGGCTATTCTCTTGCAATTTTTGTGGAACTCTTGAATAAACAATTTGTAAGTTGTTAAAAATAAGCAAATTACGACTTATTTTTCCTGTGGGATTTTCGTCAGTAAAAACAGTTTTGCCTATCTTTAACAGAACTAAATAATTGTTCAAAACTTGGATGTCTAACCGAGAAAAGGGTTAGGAAAAAGAGCCTGGAATATCTCTTCCTGGGCAAAAAGATCTCTAAGAACTTCTACTCTCCCCTCTAAAGATCTTGCTTGATCTCTACGAGAATGCGCAGCATTGATTTCTCGAACAACATCGGCAATGCTAATACCCCGGCGCTCGGCTTCACGTTGTAAATCCGACTTAGGGGTAAAACTAGCTTCAGGAAATTTGATTCCTGCCATGTTTAAAATAAGAGAAGTAACCATGACATCTATTGTATACGACTTTAACCAAATCTTAAAGAACTATTCCATTTTCCTAATTTTCAACTACTTAAGATTGGCTCTAGGAGAAAACACCCCCTCTCCGTATAAAGAAGGATATGCCAAAAAATATTTTTGCAAGGCCTTATGACTTAGTGACCCCTGACGGAAGGATCTCTCGTATTCTAAAAAGAGAAGAGGCTTCTTTAGAGTGTGTCGTCGAAATCGAAAACATCTCTTCTAACTTCAAAGGTTTTGAAATTGACCTCCCTCTTGTTCAGTTCAACATCAAAAGCACCTTTGCCCAGCTCGGAGTTGACGGTCTTGCCCTTTCCATTGAACTTTCACCTCAATGGAGCAAAGCTTCTATTCATCTTCAATTAAAAGCTTTCACTTTGATTGGACAGGAGTTTCTGCGGGTGATTCAGGTAGGTGTCCATGTAGGAAAGCTTTTTGCAGCTGATGATCGACGGATTGTCCGTTCTACTCAATACCTCTCAAGGCTTTTATCTAAAAGCGATGAGGAGGGAAATCCCCTCCTTATCTTGGGAGAAGAATACAAAAGTGAAGAGATCATCACGCAACCTGAAAAAAATCGCGTTATCGTCAAAGTGCCCCTTCTTTCCGGTCACTGGGTCTATGATGATGCTATCTTTGGCTTTCTGCAGACCATTGCAAAAGGCTTGCAACGCAAAGACACTAGCTTTCGCCAGTTTCTTTTTCTCCATCAAGTCCACAAACATGGGCCCCGTAAAATCCCAACCGATGGCTTTCTCATGGTCAAAACGATGACTATGACAATCCGGACCCTTTTTGCTAGAATCGCCGAAGAAGAACTCCCCCAAGGATTTCATCATGCCCACGCTAATCTTATCTCTCCCCAAAAAGAGACCTTAGACATCTTTGAATTTCACGGAAAGAGTAAGTCAGCAATCGATCACATCCCTCTTGAATTTTATACACTAGAACCTCATCGTGAACACTTTTTTTTCTCTGATCGAGATCTTCTTAAAGAGAGCCTTGAAGATCCCCAGAAAATCTTTGAAGCTTTTGATACTGCCCCTCCTAAAAAAGCCGCCGCCTTTATTTCAAAAGGGGCCCAGTTTCTCTCCTTAAAAGAGAAAGATTGGATTGTCTCTGATCTTTTCTCAGAAGGCCCCCTCATCATTCCTCCGAGTAACCGTAAAGAAAAAGCAATCGCCGATGCATTTATCCAATCCCAGGCAATCTACTCCATTGTCAAAGCGATGCAAGATGGAGAGATCACAAGCCAAGGCATTTTGCTGACCACTCACTTTCCAGCTCCCATCCTAAAAAGCTTTTTATTAAATGAGCGGGTGACCCGTTGTCTTAAAGCAATCTATTTCCGGACCCCCTCGCAAAAATACGGCAACTTCTTTTCCCACGACGATCGTATGCTTTTACAAGATCTTGCCAAAGCTTCTGTCGATGTTTTTTGGGTCGATTTTAACTATAAAATGGTTTTGAAATATGTCATTCGGACCGATAAAGATTTTGGGATGTTTGTCCCAGTCGATAAAGAAAAGACGTTTAAGCAAGCGACCTTTTTCGGCCTCTACGGCTCGCGCCTTCTTGAGTTTGACTTTCGCGACGAGCTCTTAAAACTCTTTCAAGGCCTTTTGCAAATGCAAAAAGAGATCGACCACCCCAAGCTTAATCCCGAAGTGCCCCTAGTGATTAGCACAGGCGGTGGCCCTGGAATTATGGCTATGGGTAATCAAATGGCCTCAGAGCTTGGCATCCTCTCCTGCGGCCATGCGGTAGATTTCACCAAACCGCACGAAGAGACTTCAGAAAATATGGAGGTGATGAATCCCTATATTCAAGCAAAAATGACCTATCGCCTAGAGCACCTCATCGTCCGACAATCAGAGTTTATGCTCGATTTCCCCATCTTTTTCTATGGCGGTGTCGGCACCGACTTTGAACTTGAACTCGAGCTTCTACGCACCCAGGTAGGAAGTAAAATTGAGGCCCCCATCCTCCTCTTTGGCTCCCCTGAATACTGGGAAAAAAAGATCACCTCTAAATTCCAAACCAACCGAGCCTACGGTACCATCC